>Ga0302127_10001156_pt1 | contig 15448 bp, 14 predicted proteins | sample CB4_SCM_MG_FD_204452 | JGI IMG/M metagenome (GOLD analysis project Ga0302127, IMG submission 204452) | Marine microbial communities from Western Arctic Ocean, Canada - CB4_SCM | ecosystem: Environmental > Aquatic > Marine > Oceanic | place: Canada: Western Arctic Ocean | collected 2017-09-24
TCGTCATTTTCTTGATGATTGTTTTGTTCGTTGTCTTGCGTGAAAAAATGAAGAGCGCATTTATTACGTACTACGGCATCATTTTGGCTGTTGTAGGAATGTGTATTTTTAATGTCGGATTAACATATGGTCTTGCAAAACTTGGCGATCAATCAGGCGGCCTGATTGCGGGCGCCTTTGCGTCTATTGACGCAATCAGCGCGAGTCCTCTTTACAGCTTTTCTGTGGGTGTGGGGATTGCAGGATTGTTCGCATGGGTTTTGGGATTAGGAGCAACACTGGCTGAACCTGCATTGAACGCGCTTGGTATGACTGTTCAAAATTTAACTAACGGCGCCTTTAAAAAATCAATGTTGATGGGAGCGGTGGCGTTCGGCGTGGCGACTGGCCTTATGCTAGGAGTTCTAAAACTTATTTTTGGTTTTCACATTATGTATATCTTAATTCCAGGTTACACGCTCGGGCTGATATTAACGCTGCTTTCAACCGAAGAGTTTGTGAATGTCGGATGGGACTCTGCTGGTGTGACTACGGGGCCGGTCACAGTGCCGCTTGTACTTGCTATGGGGCTCGGATTCGGCAATGCTATGGGATCAACGGATGGCTTCGGCATCTTAGCCACAGCGTCAATTTGTCCGATCGTGGCAGTCTTGACCCTTGGTTTATATGTTCAGTTTAAAGTGAGGCGGGAAGAACGTCGAATAGCAAGAGAGTTTGCACTAGAAGGAGAATTTGCATGAAACGCTCATTTACGACATTGACTGATGCAACACTAATCACTGCCATTGTGCAGAATGGGTACGGAGAGGTTATAACAGATGCCTTACTCGAAGTCGGTATTCAGGGATCAACAATTCATGCTGCGATGGGCGTCGGTATTCGAGAGCGACTGGGAGCTCTTGGAGTCGCTGTCGATGCGGAACGTGAGGTTGTCAGCGTAATGGTGTCGAGTGACGAAGTTGATCGAATTTTCGAAAGAATTTTTCTGGCTGCTAAGCTTGATGTACCAGGTATGGGCTTTATGTACGCGACACCGTTGTTACAGGCGGCTACATATGTGCCACCTTCAATTTTGTCTAAGTACACTGGCCAATAATTATGTCGTTACCAATATCCAAACCCGATATCCTTGAGCATTGCCTTGACTACACATGGCTGATATCTGGCGTATTATACGAAGGCGGCACCGATTTGTTGATCCCCGAGTTGATGAAAAAAGAGATTAACGAAGTGCATTTTTATAATGTGGGGGGGGGCCCGATGGGCAGGAAATCAGTCGCTGGTGTTGCTGATTCGTTTGACGTCGAGCAGTTTCATATTGTTGTGTCTGCCGATCAAGCTGAAAATATTTTTGATTATATCTACCGTTTCTGCGAATTATCGCAACCTAATAAGGGCATTATAAACATGAGCAAGTTGTATCGTTCGACGCAACTCGATCTTCCAGATTTGAACGACACCGCAGATGAAGCGATGTCCAACTAACTAGCAGGTGACCTAATGGCCAATCAACCAGAATTAGTAGCAGAGAATAAGCTCGGAATCCAAAAGAATAGACGACGGATTTTTGAACTTGAGGCCGAAGTATCGACAACCTACGCAGAATCAATGCTGCTGTTGGCCGATATTGAGGAAAACCGAGCTCTTCTTAATAGGAATTTCACCTCCTCGTTTATGGGAAATAGAGCGATCTCGATTGATAACGTAGATGATCTCTATCGTTCGCGTTTAATAATGATTGAATCGCTCGAACCCAAAACTGCAATTGAGTCAAATTTCCGGACTATGTTTTCTAACGAGGTCAAGATTGATCAGCTTGAAAATAAGGCGAAATTAAACGAAAAATTACGTGAAGTTTGCGGCCGAATGCTAGAGGTCAATGTGATGTTGCAAGCGATCAATACGCTGATTACTGATGCTAACGAGAGCGTAATAGAGCAGGCAGATACGATGATTTCTGAGAATGCAGAGTGGGTTGATGGCGTACTAGCTAAGAAGATTAACTCGTCAACGGCTGATGCAAACAATCAAAGTATGACTGCAAATACAGAGCGTGCGCGAAAGTTAATTGAGCAGTCGCATATTGCGGAGCATCAGGCAGCAGATATATTGAAGCGAGTCGAATCCGACACTAAAAATACTCTTGCATCTGGAGAGGAGATCGCTAGACGACGTGAGATGATTCAAGCGGATCGCGAACGGGTAGTCGCTAATCAAAAACGTACCGCCGACTTGATAATCAAACCCTGAATACGGGTCTTTAGACCATGGCAATTGTAGTTGTGACTTGGGTTTTATATTGATCAGCTAGACACTGTCGTAGACTCTCAATCGAGAGTTGGGATAATTAGTAAGCTTAGGACCCATAATCTGTTTGTCCGGATTTCGAATCCCTGTGGCCCCACCATTTTATTATATATCAGTCAGTTATGACGGCTGGAGCAACGGACTATATATTGAGATCTGCGGACCATAAATCCCTGGAGTCCGTCGCCCGATATGGCATCCTTCTTTCTATCTCTCCACCAAAGAAAACCCTATGAAGCTATTGATCAGAAACTTGGCGAGGACAACCACAGAAGCGGATCTTCAAGCCGCGTTTGAAGCCTACGGCAGGGTCCAATCCACGAGTCTCGTGTTGGATAAGCAGGCGGGCGGATCCAAAGGGTTCGCCTTCGTGGAAATGCCCAAAGTCGGTGAAGCCAAGGCGGCGATGAAGCGGCTCAACGGCAGCCTGCTGGACGACATGAAAATTCGGGTTAAGCGAGCACCCTAAGGCTGAGTAGGGCCGGCTATTGAGGTTTTAGAGCTTTTACCCCCTCCCGTCAAATAACTAAAAAGAGCTAGAGTCTCAACGTGAGCAAGCTGTTGCCGTAAATCTGTGTTCAACGATATGTGCAATTCAACACTAAGGGATACTACATTAGATGTCGGATGAAAAATTAACGCTACCCCAACTGGAACAATACTTATCTGTACCCCGTCAGCCCTAATTGGACATAATCACCTGATTGCATAAGAGACAATTGGTAACTGTGTCAGTCACTTGTTATAGAATGGACATGAAGCCTTTTTTAATATCTATGAGAAGTCAACTTTATGAGTGAAACAAACCAATATACACCTCCCAAGGTCTGGCCCATGGATCAGGAAAGTGGTGGACAGTTTGCCAATATAAATAGACCAATTGCTGGAGCGACTCATCAAAAAGAGTTGCCGATAGGCAAACATCCATTGCAGTTATATTCTCTGGCAACGCCTAACGGTGTGAAAGTGACTATATTGCTCGAAGAATTATTGGCGCTCGGTAAAACAGAAGGTGAATATGATGCTTGGTTGATCGATATTGGTAAAGGTGACCAGTTTGGAAGTGGTTTTGTGGATGTTAATCCTAATTCCAAAATTCCCGCACTATTTGATCATAGTTCCAAGCCTGCCACTCGGATTTTTGAATCTGGTGCGATCCTTGTTTATCTTGCCGAAAAATTTGATGCTTTTTTACCAACTGAGCTAGTTGCCCGAGCGGAATGTATGTCTTGGTTGTTTTGGCAAATGGGGAGTGCGCCATTTTTAGGCGGTGGTTTTGGCCACTTCTATGCCTATGCACCAGAAAAATTCGAATACCCTATTAATCGTTACGCGATGGAAGTTAAAAGGCAGCTAGATGTTCTCGACAAAAATTTAGCGAATCGTCGTTTCCTTTGTGGTGATGATTACAATATTTCCGACATAGCAAACTACGCATGGTATGGCATTTTAGTACAAGGCAAACTTTATGATGCTGCAGAATTTCTGGATGTGACGTCTTACAAAAATGTGATTCGTTGGAGTGAAGAAATCAAACAACGTCCAGCAGTGCAACGTGGTAGTAGAGTGAATCGCGTGTGGGGTGAAGAATCATTGCAATTGGCAGAGCGCCATCACGCGAGTGATTTGGATTAACAACAATAATAAGTTTGAAATAGACATCGATAAGAAGAATGTCGTCGGCGGGCTAAATGGATACAGCAAAATAAAACTAGTGGGAGTTCGTCAGCTTACAAGTCCATAGCGGACGTTAAGGTGAGCTCTGGAATGTTGTTAGCGGCGGTCCGCTTCTGACCACAAACAGAGGCTGAGGATTTACCAAAAATCCTCTATTCCTGCCTGAATAGAGTAACTACGGAAGCTATATAGGCACTTATGCTAGACTCTTTAATTAATATCTAATCGTATGTTCGCGCAGCCAATTGGTCTTACTAAAGAGGGAGTAGAAAATGTTTAGGAGCCTGTTTTTCCTATTAGTGATTATTCAATCGTCACATGCCTATCCAATTGCACCAGTATTGTCCGTCGAGCGTATAGAGTCTAAGGTAGCACTGCGAGCTTTCATACAAGATCGCGGCGCGCGCAACGGGTACGATGTTGATAGTCTACTCTTCCCACTGGGCACAGAGTGGATTCTGCAATAGGGACCGGCTACACCCGAGTTCGAGCACCAGTCCATAACGGGCCGTGAGAGAGATGAAGCTGGCGAAGGTGCCATTAGCAGAAGTGACGAGTGGGCCGAAGTGAAGAGGCTCGCCACGTTTTCGGAGCGGGGTGATTCATCATTCGACTGCGGGTCGACAACTTCATGGCACCGGACAGCAAGGTGGACAACCAGTGCTGTTGGTCGAGCGTATTCTTGCCGGTGAAGGTTATGCCTTAATTTTTTAATCTACACTTCGTAAGAAACGACGCCCCGGAAAAAAGATAATCAACCTGGGGCGTTCTTCGTTTCAAGGGAACTTTACTTTAGTCGTTTTGCAAGAGTTCAACCCAATTGCCATCAGGATCGGTAAAGATGGCTATAGTGACACCAGGCCTTATTACTTTGGCTGCAACCACTATTTCGCTACCGCTATCCGCGGCGCGTTGAACGCATTGTTCCAAATTACCCACTGTGATGGTCCAGTAGCGATAACCACTGGCACCGCGAATGCCACCAGGTGCTGCGTCGGCAAGAGCGGGCGGGTCAAGCTCAACGACCTTGATAACACTATCGCCCACTTTGAACCGGTTCATCACGCCGCCGCCAGGCATGTCGAGAACCGTTTCCAGTTCAAGGCCAATCACATCACCATAAAATGCCAGCATGGCTTTGATGTCTTTCGCTACGATGCCAATGTCGATAGAGTTTTTCTTAATTTGAATAGTCACGTTATTTCCTTTCAGTTAATGGCATTAAGCCTCGGCTGCACCCAGCATGGATTTGGTTTCCAGAAATTCTTCGAATCCTTCCAAACCCCATTCTTTGCCGTTGCCAGATTTCTTGTAGCCACCGAATGGTGCAGAAAAATCTGGTCCGGCGCCATTAATATGAACCATGCCGGTGCGCAGCTGCCGGGCGATTTGTTGAGCGTGTTCAGCCTCTCCAGATACATAACCGGATAGACCATAATCTGTGTCATTGGCAATACTTACGGCATCTGCTTCATCTTCATAGCCGATGATAGAAAGCACGGGGCCGAAAATTTCCTCTCGGGCGATGGTCATGTCATTGCTGACATTGGCAAAAACCGTGGGGCGTATGTAATAGCCTTTATCCAATCCCTCAGGGCGTCCTAGTCCGCCGGTGACCAGCGTCGCGCCTTCTTCGATACCTTTTTCAATCAGAGACTGGATCTTATTGAACTGCAGTTCACTTACCACTGGACCAAGTCGTGTGTGCTCATGGCTAGGGTCGCCCACAATCGCTTTCTGGGCTTGGGCCCCAGCTATTTCTATGGCCTCGTCCATTCGGGACTTGGGTACTAACATACGTGTAGGTGCATTACAGGATTGTCCACTATTACCAAAGCAGCTAATTACGCCGCCGGCCACTGCGGGGGTGAAATCAGCGTCTTCCAGAATAATATTGGCAGATTTTCCACCCAGTTCCTGGGTTACGCGTTTGATTCCATACGCCGCCGCCTTGGCTACTTCTCTGCCTGCTCTGGTGGAGCCAGTAAAGGATACAAGGTCAATTTCAAGGTGAGCAGAAATGGCGGCACCAACTGTCGGACCATCGCCATTTACCAGATTGAAAACCCCTGCTGGCAGGCCGGATTCAGCAATTATTTCAGCCAGAATATAGGCGCTAAGCGGCGCGATTTCGCTTGGTTTTAATACGATGGTGCAGCCGGCTGCAAGTGCTGGCGCTACCTTGCAGGCAATCTGATTAAGTGGCCAGTTCCAGGGTGTGATAAGCCCACATACGCCCGCGGCTTCCTTTATGATACGTGTGGTGCTGCGAGTCTCTTCGAATTCATAGTTTTGCAATACGCCTAATATGTTGGCAAAGTGGCCAAGCCCGCTGCCCAGCTGAGCAGTCTTCGCTAGGCCCATGGGTGCACCCATTTCCATTGATATGGCCGTTGCCAATTCTTCACCGCGTACTTTCATGCCAGCGATGATATTTTTAAGTACAGTTACCCGCGCTTCAATATTCGATTGTGACCAGGCAGGGAAAGCAGTGCGGGCTGCTTTGGCCGCGGCATCTACATCCGCTGTCGTGCCCAGGCTGATGGTAGCAAAGGCCGCTTCGGTTGCCGGGTTGATCACCTCAAGTGTATCGCGCCCTTGTGGCTCTACCCATTCACCATTGATATAAAATTTGTTGTAGGCCTTTGTCATTTTGCTACTCCTGTGGATTCGATTACACTGTTCCTGGTGCTTGCCAATGGCAAGCACCAGGATCGTGATTATAACTGACAATTTAAATCTTGTGCGCGTGAAGAGGCGCTGAAATTAATGATTAACGCCGTATCGAGATCTATAGGTAGTTGGCTTGCTGTCTTTCTAACGCGAGGGCTGCCGGGGTATCAGCGGCTTGATGCCATCTCTATTGAAGAGTTTGCAGAGGTAATTGAGCTTGGTGATATTCTTTTGGTAGAAGGTAATAGCCGTATTAGTACTGCGATTAAGTACCTCACCCAGTCATCCTGGTCCCATGCCTGTCTTTATGTTGGTGCTGAGAGGGGGAATATTCAAGCACCCAGCCTGGTAGAGGCCGACCTGAAGCACGGTGTACGCTTGGTTAGTTTGCAGCACTATGCAAACTTCAATATAAGAATTTGCCGGCCAGTAAATCTTACTGAGACTGACAACCGGCGCCTGCTTGAGTTTGCTAGGTCAAAACTTGGCTATCAATACGATTTGAAAAATATTATTGATTTGATTCGATATCTAATTCAAAAACCTGCGGTGCCGAACCGCTATAGACGGGCGATGATTGGCATTGGTAGCGGTGAGCCTACCAAAGCTATTTGCTCGACGCTGATAGCCGAGTCATTTCAATCGATAAACTATCCCATATTACCGCAGAGAGATGAGGAAATAGGTGGTGAAGGAGAAGTGCCTCGGTATTATAAGCGCCACTTTACACACTTTACACCGCGAGACTTTGATCTGTCGCCATACTTTAAAATTATTAAACCAACCCTGGAAAAGAAATTCGACTTTCGTCAGCTAAACTGGAAGGAAGAAGTCAAAGCAATTAGAGAAGGGAAAGAGGAATAAGGATCTCAGGTAAACCGGTAGAATGCCTGCTTAAACGATCCCCATCAGGGCGGCTAACGCGGCTTCGTATTGAGGGTCGCCGATTGAAGGACGAGTGATTGGATATTCCACCGCCTGTTGCGGCTCGAGTCCCTCACCCTCAAGTTGAATCCCGTCGATAAGCATGTCCATTGCGGGTAAATACATTATCTCAACACCACTATTCTGTTCACGCAAAGTGTAATCGCCAATCAAGCCTGCGGTGGTTTCCCCCAGCGTAACCACCCGCTGTAACTTGCTTAGCTGATACGAAAATAATTCCATACCGGCTTGGGTGTTTTTGTTTTGTAATATTGCCAGGGGTTTGCCGAAGTAGTCATCAGAGTTCTGAGTGGCGGTATGCGCTCTCATGTCTCGACTAATTCCATTTTCAGTTATCTGAAAATAGCTGGTCCTGCTTGGGAATATGGCGTCAAAGTGTTCTGCTGTAATAAATCCGAAGGAATCCCGTATATCGACAATTATGCCATCGCAGTGTGAAAGGCTGTTCAGGATAGACTGATATTGAATCAGATCGTTGGTGGAGTTGGAAAGGCTCCACAAATGCACATAACCAATTACCTTATTACCCGCACTGATTTCCTGGACACTGCTCAGGCTGGAGCTGCGAAGAGAATCATAAAGGTTTTCGAATACCGGTGTCACACTAATAGTCAGATTGTTGTTGCCCCGCGCTAACTCCAGCTTGTAGGTCTCGGGATTGGGTTGAAATCGGGAAGGTGAGGCGTCTTCAGCATTGAATGAATAAACCGGGTGGAAGGGTTTGCCGTTTGCCGAAAGCAGTTTGTCGCCGCGTTGAATTCCCGCACTGTGAGCAGGGTATCCATCTAATACCGTAGAAACGAAATAGCTGCCATCCAGAATTTCCGTCTGCATACCGATGTGATTCAAACGCAAGCGTCTAGTGGTATCGGTAGCGGCGAATGACTGATAGAGGTAATAATTTAACTGACTGTCATCGATGCTTGTAGCTTGCTCGACTGCTTGACCGGAAGACTGCTGCCAATAGAACGATGCTACAAAAACCAACAGCAGCCACTTTTTATTCATGGGTTTACTCGACCAATGTCAGGCATTTTTGCACCGCGGGACGCTGATAGTGTCGGTCCCTCAGTTCTATATATTTTTGTGGCACATCGAATTTGAAGCGAATTGCCCAGTTAAAAGTTTGGGCCAGTAAAATATCAACTATTGAAAATTGATTGCCCATGGCGAATTCATTGTCTTCTGACAATTGATCCAGTGTGGAAACTGCTTTGGCAAATTCAAAGTTCGCGGTTTCCAGCATGGCGGGAATCCGTTGTTCTTCCGGTAGCGCGAAACGGTGTTTGCCGTTACTCCAGAGTGGTTGTTCAAGTTCGGTCAGAATAAAGTAACAGAGTTGGTCATAGCGTGCGGCGGTATTCAGATCACCGTTGGGGATCAATCCAGCTGCCGGCGCCGTGCGACCAATATGATTCAGTATGGCTCCACTTTCAGTCAGTACCAGTTCTCTGTCCACCAGAGTTGGCACTTTGCCCTGGGTATTGAGTTTCAAATACGCTTCATTGCGTGCGCTTGCAGGGTCGCTAGGGTCTGCAATAATCTTAACTGGAATATATTCATACGTCAGCCCGCTTTCTTCCAATGCCCATAAAGCGCGAAAAGATCTGGATTGGCCCATGCCATAAAGTTTCATTTGCTGCTCCAACTGGTTGTAGTGGCGGTTTGCATTTCACCAGGACTTTGCTGAAAGTTAGTGGCGAGATTAGCTGATTTAGGATTGGTAAAAAACAAATGGCGCTACTGTCGTAGCGCCATTTGAATTAGAGCGTTAAGCGAGCTTGCTTAGTCGATGGCAAAACAATAAAAGTAACCATTGCCACCAGTACCGATCAAGTCTTCCTGACTGCAACCGCGTGAGGCATGGGCGCTATTGAAGGAATTTGGCCGTTGACCACCGCCCTGGCGATCAAAATGTCCGACCATGGCACTGCCCTCGTCATTGCTGGTCCAGTTATTACACGTGGTGTCACTGCCAGCCGGCATGGTGTAACCATCAGGACCAGAGCCGGTAAGAATGTCATGCTGATTCGGCGTGTCGCCACGGCCATTAACCGTATCCCCGTTTTCGGTAACGGAATTTTCCTTGCCCAGATCCATAAATTCACTGTGTAAACGATTCAGGTTTTCGGCAACCATCACGCCTCTGGCGTTATACCAGGGGCCGAAGCCGATTCGACTACGCGCATCGACAGCATCGGTGGTGGCGGTTGCTGAGGCGCTGAGGTAAGCGTGCCAGGTCTTGCCACGACTGCCAGCAGCAGAAGCTAGACTGGCACAGTGGGCATCAGCGCCAGCGAGACCACCCAGGTTGGCACCGTCACCGGAGCCTACGCTGGTAATGAAAAAGCTCATATCGTTTTCTTGCGAATTAATTGTTGAAAATGATGTTACCGCCATAATCAATGCAGCAGTTGTAAATAATAAGGTTTTCTTCATCAATCCTCTCCTAGAATTAGTATCCTGTTTGTATTGCCGAAACAGATTCCACTCACAAGCGAATTCCCAATCATAATAGAAGTTGAGCCTCGGGAACAGGCTAAGACTCAATCAGTAACATTTTACTCGGGAAGTGCCATCGCGGTTAGCTTGGCACCGGTTTGCATGATCAAGTATTGCCTGCCTTCGTGGATCCAGGTGCTCATGCCGTAGCGGCTGGCCGCGGGCACCTCGACACGAGCGATTTCCCGGCCAGTGGCCTTATCCAGCGCAAACAGGTGAGGTGTGCCATCGGTAGTCGCATCGGAGTAGATTAACAGGGATTCGGTGGCCACCATGGCGACCGCATTACCGGTTCCAGTGTTGCCTATGTCTACGCCAGCCAGCTCCGGCAGGTTCTGAATACGCGCTGGCGTCTCACCTGTTGGTACCATCCAAAGATGCTCGCCTGTGTTCATATCGATAGCTGTGATGCGGCTATAGGGCGGCTTCCACAAGGGAATGCCCAAGGGATGTCGCGGTGCACGGCCACCACTGGCGGCGGCATAACGCGACAGGGTAATCCCGGTAGGCTCCGGATAATACGTGTCAGCTTCTTCACCGGATACCAGTACACGGGAACCGCAGCCGGATCGGGAAGCGACGTACATGATACCGGTAGTGGGGTCCGCTACTGAGGGGTGGGTAATGTTTACCGCACCAGACGGGCACACCAGAGCCGCTATCTTGCCTTGTGAATTGCCCCTTTCCATGGGTGGATTAAACAGTGGGCCCAGCTGAAAATCGGCTACGGCTGCTACCGCCTGAGCACGGATTTCAGGAGTGAAATCCACTAAGCCGTCTATATCCAGACCCTGTATGTCATAGGGTGCGGGCTTAGTTGGAATAGGTTGAGTCGCTGCCAGTTTCTCACCTGGCACGTTTGATTGCGGGAATGGCGTTTCCTCGATTGGCCAGATCGGCTCACCAGTTTCCCGGTTAAACGTATACACCAGGCCTTGTTTGGTAGCCTGAGCAACGATAGGTGTCAGTCCCTCAGCGGTATTCACATCGAGCAAGATGGGTGCAGTGGGTGTATCAAAATTCCAAATATCATGATGCACCATCTGGAAATGCCAGGCTCGCTCGCCGGTTCTCGAATTCAGTGCAATTAGACTAGTGCCGTACAGATTGTCACCGGGATGGTGACCACCGTAAAAATCGATAGTAACGCCATTAGTTGGCACATAAACCAAGCCGAGTTCAGGGTCAGCAGAAATGGGTGCCCATGAGGAGATATCGCCGGTTGTCTGCCAGGCATCATTTTCCCAAGTCTCATGGCCGTATTCTCCCGGCTGGGGGATTACATTGAACTTCCAAAGAAAATCGCCAGTGATGGCATCGTAGCCGAGCAAATCGCCCGCAACATTTTCAACTCTTGACTGGTGGTAGCCTTGCTCGGCTGAATTGCCCACCACAACCACACCGTTTACTACGATCGGTGGTGAAGAGGAGGTGATATAGCCCCGTTCTATGGGGAGGCCATCATAAGGGTCATAGGGGTGCCCAAGGTCCGCCAGTAAATCCACTACACCGGTAGCAGGAAAACCATCGATAGGCACGGATTGCCCAAAGCCCTCCAGAGGAGTTCCTGCCTCTGCGTCTAAGGCGGTAAGGAAAAAACCTGGTGAGATAATGTAAATAATATCGCGGCCATTGACCTGCCCATAGCCTACGCCTTTGCCGTAGTCGGCGCGCATCGAATATTCCCAACGGCCCGTATCAGGTTCCCGGTAGGACCAAATGGTTGTTCCGCTCTTGGGATCGATAGCAATCACATGGCGACGGGCTCCTGCCACGGTGTACATTCTTCCGTTGATGAAGCTGGGTGTTGACCTGCCGCTCTGTGCCTCAAAACTGGTTCCGTCCCATTCCCAGGCTACTTCAAGGTCCGCAAAATTTGATGCGTTTATCTGGTCGGCTGGTGAGAAACGAGTATGGGCAAAGTCATTACCCAGGGTGGTCCACTCAACTTTGTCTTGCGCGGTAGAGTATGGCGGAAGCAGGGTGATGCCAAACAGGAGTAGCGGAATCAACTTAAAATGATTGAAACGCGATTTTAGATTTGTTTTTATCATTACTTTCACCTCTTTTTTCTCAGGAGCCCACGACTCGTACAGTCCTCATCTTTTTGTACGAATCGTTTGCAGAATATCGCAGCTACAGCACTTTGTCATGCCATGCAGCTCCTGTCATGCTCTAGGGTGAAATAGCGAGCAATACGGGGATGATAAGTTCTACCATTGATACTGAAGGCGCGCGAACACATTACGTCCGTGGCCGAACAGTCGGCTACCGATGGGTATCTCGCTCCCGATGACACGATTAAACCCAGTGAGGTGGTCGATATAATCCTCATTAAACAAGTTCTCTAGTCCAGCGGATACGGTTAGCTGGCTGTTGAGAAACCAGTCCAGGTAGACGTTGGTCAACGCGTAGCCACCGGTGCTGTCAAAGGAGTTACTGCCATTCAAAGGATCTAAAGTGTTGGTAGCGGAAACGTCGTCTTGCTCAGCGTAGAATATTTGTTCAAGCTTCGCACCGAAATCAGCTGTTTCATAAATCAACGCAGCCCTTAGAGTGTCCGGTGAAATTCGATACAAATTGTCGTTGATGTCATCGCGTTCACCATTCACCACGGAAGCCAGGCCTTCGACTCGCCAGTTATTATTGATGGTGGCACCGAAGGTCAAATCGAAGCCATTAAAAGAGGCATCCGTGTTAGCGAATATCAGTGGAGTGGGGTCGCCATTGGCATTTGCACTGACCGCAACCACCATCATATTCATTGCCGGGACCCCTTGGATATAGTCATCGACTTCTCTTCGGTAAATTCGGGGAGAGAAGTAGAAGTCACCAAAATCCCAGTCTAAACCTAACTCGATTTGGTGGGATTCTTCCGGCTTGAGATTGGGATTTCCAACATAGTTGTTGCCGTCACCAATACCTGCATTTGCCTCTAATGGAATCCAGAGGTAGCGTTCCTGATATATAGGTGATCTGGTTTTTAATGCGAACGCCAATTCGACCACCAGTTCATCGGTGAGCTGGTGGCGACCTTTCAACAACCAATCTACATTGTTATCGGTCTGGCTGCGGTCCGCATTGTTGAATGCTTCTCTGAGCATAAAAACCGCTCTTGGTGGTGTGCCCATTGGCCACATGCCAGGATTCATATCTACCAGACGCGCGGGAAAAGCATCAACGGTGCCGGTGCTGCTGTCATATTGCTCCGCTCTTATCCCTGCCTCCAGATACCAGCGTCTGCGTATCAGTGCACTCCACTGAGCAAAGACCGAAATATTTTCCGACTCTGTATCATTGAAATTGTTAACAAAGAACGGCGCGAAGTCAGGGTCAGTCACCACCGCACTGTGCTCTGCATCTTTGCCCTCTATGCCAGCAACTACCACGCCGTCACCCAAGGCAAAGTCGATGGAGAGTTTAAAACCGAACTCTTCACTTTTTGCCAAAACATCGCGTTTATCGTCGCCCAGGAAAGGCGGCAACATCAGGCTGGAAAAATCGGGAGCGGGCCTTATTACATAATTACTCATGCCATGGTCGATGTTCGAGCCATAGACCCTGAAATCGATACCAACTCCGCTTAGCTCCGCTTTGTAATTTACATTTCAGGCATCGGTATTGAACCAATCGATGTCCATCGGCAGGCTGGGTGTGCCGGTATCATCGGTTTCTATGCTATGAAAATTTACTTCGATTTCGTGGATCCCGGATCTGAATCCATATCCGATACCCATGACATCTCTGGCATATTGGGTGCTGTCGATACTGCCGTCAGGTGTATCGTATTCATCACCTTGATCGAAGCTTCCAACTGCATAGATTTTCTGTGTGTCTGAGCTAAGGGCGAATAGGCCGGACAGGCTGCTTCCGCTGTCAACGCTACCGAGTGAGGCTTCTGTATCGCCAGTGAAATTCCAGCCATCACCGGAGTTATAGGCTGGCCTTTTCCAGTAGGCGGTACCGGCGCCGCCAATTCCACCACCGGTGGCAATCGATGGGATGCCCTGTTCTACCACTAACTTTTCCATGAGACCTGCGGGAATGTGATGCAGAGGAGGAGCCATCCAATTGGGCCCGCCGCCGTTGATGAGCATGCCGTCAACTCTGACATTGACCCGGGGTCCGAACATACCACGGTATTGAATCTGTCCGGTTAGTGGACCATTGTTGTTGGCAGCGCCACCTGGCACTTGCCCCATTAACTTGGCAGCGTCCACATTTGAGCCTGTTCTGCGGGCGGTGAATTCAGTCTCCAGAAACTCTTGCCTGCCCAGCACAATTATTTCTTCTACGTCTTCCTGCGCGTAAACCACCGCGCTAGGAAGTAGAAGCGGTAAGATGAGAGTCAGGTAATGCAATTGGCGCTGGTTATTCACTTTTTCATACTCGGAATAGTGTCTTGGAAAAGTTTCAACATGATTATATAGTGGCCAGAGGATGCTAGAAGATGCGGCATATTGTCACATGGTAGTTTAGTTTTATGCGGTTTTTTTTGGTATAAAATAATTAAAATCAATAAGTTATATATTTTTCACTGAGGATAAATGGTAAAAATCTGTACCAAATATCTTGCTAAGTGTTGATTCAGGTCAATTTTAGCAAGCTGATATTTCGGCTATTTACTGTCTCTAGTGCAGAATTTGCGCGAAACACACGGAATTATGCAAACAAGAACTGACAAAAAATTTTCTAAGGCAATAAGCGCGGTAACTGTTTTACTGCTGATCGCGCTCAGCCTTGATTTTCTCACTGCATCTGCCCAAGAACCAGTGGAATTAACTGTGGAGCAGAGAGCAGCGCAAGTGGAACTGTCTCGTCAGCTAATTGCCAGACAACAAGCGATAGAAACCATAGCGAGTGAACTAGGTATCTATGATCCTGCGATGATTGAAGCCTATACGGATCTGGCGGCACTCTACGAGGAGATTGAGGATTACTCCAGCGCCATAGCAACTTATACCAATGCGCTGCAAGTGGCGCGAATTTCTTTTGGTCTAGAGAGCGACGAACAATTTCATGCACTGGAAAGTCTGATCGATGCTAATGGGAAAATGGATGCCTGGCAGGAAGTGGATGACCTGCAGCATCTTCGCTTTCACATCAACGACCGCCTCTATGAGAGGCTGGATCCTCGCTATTTTAATGCGGTAGATCAATTTGGCGATTGGCGGTTGCGGGTTTTGCGGGAAAACTTACTCGATCTCAACTCGAGGGGTTTGACTGACGTAGCTACCGATCTCAGTGATTTGTATGGCCAGGTCATAGCGAGTATTGAAATTAAGGGCGACGCGAAACCTGAAAACCTATTACAGATGATTTATAGCAAATCCCAGGCGGATAT
>Ga0302127_10001161_pt1 | contig 15411 bp, 17 predicted proteins | sample CB4_SCM_MG_FD_204452 | JGI IMG/M metagenome (GOLD analysis project Ga0302127, IMG submission 204452) | Marine microbial communities from Western Arctic Ocean, Canada - CB4_SCM | ecosystem: Environmental > Aquatic > Marine > Oceanic | place: Canada: Western Arctic Ocean | collected 2017-09-24
TACTTACTGATCAGTGGTATTTTGCTGAGGAAGGTCGGCTTCAGCGCAGCGAAATTTGGCTTTTTGAACAGCGCTTTAACATCTGGTTCGAAGATAATTTCAATGCCGCCGTATCTTGGCTGACTGTATTCGGCATAGGTGATAAGCGGGGCAAGATCATGGGTGACAACATTCTGTGCCAGCACATCGGCCTGTGTAATCGTGCGCATATTTTGGAGGTGTTGCTTATCCTTAACGTTCTGAGAAAATACTCCTATGGTCCAGTCACGCCAGACGTTGTCGAGTGAAAGGTCCCAGCTGGTCCAATTGAATATATTGGCCACAGGTAAGTGCGAATTGGTTTGATAATCGCTGTATAAACGGTAGCCGGCGAAGGCATTAAAAGTACCGTGGAAATAGTTTTTCGAGTATTCAAAGCTTAAATATGAACTCTCTCTCGGTGACCTGTGGGGGTCAAGACCTCTTAAGTCAAATGGCTCTTCCAGAATATCGAGGTTGTCTACCAAGAAGTTATGGTAATTGGCGTTAAATGTAGTCACCACCGTTACGTTTGGCAGAGTGGGTTACCTTGCCTGCAATTGATTTCGTGATCGGGAAATTGATAGCAACATCAACTTTTTACTGTTGTTCTCACCAAACCTGGTGCGTAGGTCCACATCAAACGATCCTGTGGGTTTACGACGTTTGAGGTGAATGGTACCGCCCAAATTAGGGGCGCCTTCTAAAGTGCCCTGTGGCCCGCGAGCGACTTCAACTTGCTCAAAGTCGAACAGTACCTGCATCTAGCTGACATGGGTGCGAACGTATACGCCGTCAACCTTGACCGCAACAACTGGTTCAAAAAATCCGTTATTGACGTCCGATGTACCGACGCCTCGAATACTGATGGCAGCGCCCTGGGGCGTTCCGCTGAGACTATCGACGATTAGTCCTGGGGCAAGGCCCTGTAGATCTTCAAGGTCGTGACGATAGGTAACGTCAATGTCCTCGTCTTTGATGACAGTCACTGCATGGGGAGTCCATTGCAACAGCTCCTGTTCGCCACGGATGATGGTGGTCTCTTCTTCAAGTTTATATTGCTTTTCAGCAAGGGCATGGCTTGCTAGCAGTATAGGCAGGAGTAATGCGTAACTTCTTTTCATTGTCGGGGTCAGGTTTACGCCAAAAAACGGCCGTGCTACCACAGGATTTGTATTCAGCCCATGTTAGGCTTAGTCTGGTTTTATCTAGTTTCACACGGCAGTGATCATTCTGTGACCAACAGTAGTTCGAGGGGGAAATCGGGGGTCTTTTACACAAAAGACCCTGCTGGCCTTGTCGTCATGTTCCGCGGCAAGCAGGTCTTTCGCTATAAGTCGATTGAAGAGTTTATCGAAGCGCACATGAAGGGTGTCAAAGCGCTCGAAGAGAAACAGGAAAGTGTATTGAGAAAGTACTATCAGGATAGCTAGTAAAGCTTAGTCTGCAGCGACAACTTTGATGCTGACAGAGTGCATGATGTCTTCGGAATCCCAGAATAGATGGCGTACATCTTCCACTTTCACATTCAGGTGAATTTTTGGGTCAGTGCCGGACAAAATATTCAGCCAGTCGTCTTTGCTGATTGTGTCGCCAATGTTGATGCAATAGGGCAGGTCTGCTTCGTTGATGATTGGTTGGCTGTTGTACGAATCCATGTAAACCTCGAGTCGGTGGGTACTCATTCTTAATCTCCGTTTAGTTTTTTAAGTGACCTTGAAGATGTATTTAATAGGATCGAGGGGGGGTAGATCTGTGAGGCGGTTCACAGTTTCTATCGGCTAACGAATTGAATGATCAAACTGTGAAGCAGTTCACATTCATTCTGCGGTACTGAGTTCTGTAGGTTCCCAGGGAACGTAATGAGACGTTCCGTAGGCGCGGACAGGTATCAATCAGGATCGACGTATTGTGGTGCACGTTCTTCGAAGTTGGATTTTACCGCTTCCACCTGATTGGGTTTGCCGATTAGCTGGCTCTGTAGTTTGGCTTCGAGGGCCAGACCCTCGTGTTCACCGTCATGCCAGGCGGCTTCAAATAGCTGTTTGCCGAGACGAATTGCGCTGGGTGATTTCGAGGCGATTTCCTCGGCCATCTGCAATGCCGTCTCAAGGGGGGAACCACTTAATTTAGTCACAATACCGAGTTCTGCGGCTTCTGTGCCGTCAAAGATACGTCCGGTATAAGTCAGCTCTTTGGCGATATCTATTCGGACCAGGTCACGCAGGGTTTGCGTGAGGCTGCAATCGGGAATTAGCCCCCATTTAATTTCCATTAATGAGAACCGGGCATCCGGTGCGGCAATACGAATATCCGCACCCAGTGCAATCTGAAATCCACCTCCGAAAGCAACACCATGAAGGGCTGCGATGACCGGTACCGGGACTTTTTTCCAGACCATGCCGCTCTTCTGGGCGGAATTTCCTGGTGTTCTATTGGAATCCTTTCTCGGCTTAGTGATCTGGCTGCTGCCATCATCGGCCATGTTTTGAAAACTGGAGAAATCCAATCCAGCGCAGAATCCGCGACCATTGCCGGACAGCACCACCGCACGCACCGACTTATTGTCCATAAGCGATTCGCCGGCATCTGTGACCGCATTGAACATGTCGGGTGAAATGGCGTTATATTTTTCCGGTCGATTTAACCGGACATCGGCAACACCATTGGCGTTGATATCTATCGTTACGATATCTGACACACTGTTCTCCATTCATAATTGTTGATTGACTACACCATGATCAACACAGCGTCGTCAACGGTGTTTTAGATAGGCGGAATCGAGCGCGCAAGCGTTTGTGTCTTGTCAAAGTCATCCCCCCAACCGCCAACGGCCAGACGAGCGAAGGTTCATGCACGGACACGGTGTTCCTCTACACCGAGCAGACTGGCAAAGTGTGAGATCGTTTTATCCGGTTTTGCCGCTAATCGTCCCCGGCAGTTGAGCAGGTGTTGTGTCGCGTCATAACAGGGATCGCCGGTATAAGGTTTTGGGTCAATCATCAGCCAGGGTGTACGTTTAGCCTTAAGGACGTTACCGGCATGTAGATAAGTCGCCAGTAACACGGTATCAGTCGTATTCGAATGTTCGCGGTAGAGCTGTAAACCCTCCTGAACAAGTTTCTGGTCAGGTCGTAAGTGTATCGCAGCTTCTGCCTCGCTAGCCCAGGATTCCATCATGTCCGAGAGTGGACGGAATATAGACTGCGCCTCCGGTGAACGCCACAGGCGACGCAGGATACTGGCTATGACTTAGTCCTTCTCCGGTTCTGGGCGAGTCCGTAGGGGCGTTCCTGGTATGCACTGTTCGAGCAGCATGGAATTACTCGGTTTATCAGAGGCAATTAATCGCACAGTAGGATTAGCATCCCAAAAAGCGAGGCCATCGATTTCATGCAACGCTTCGGGACTGAGGAAACTGATTTTAAGTACGGAGGGCTCACCACTTGACTGTTGGCAGGGCGCTACCCGGAGCAACTGGCCTCATCAACAAACGGGTCGGCGACTTTGATTTCCCAACGAGTGATGGCAGCGCTCATGCAATCTTCAAGTGTTGCTGTCCATGCGGTGCCTTCTGCAGAGCGACCGATACCTTTGGAGAGAGTATGCGGTATTAGTATGGTCATAGAGGACAAGGCTACCTGATTCGGACCAGGCCTTCCTGCATGACGGAGGCAACGAGGGTACCCTCCTCGGTATAGAACTCGCCTCGCGTAAAGCCGCGGGCACCTGCAGCAGAGGGCGTGTCACGTAAATACAGCAACCATTGCCCGACGGAAAAAGGCTGATGGAACCACACCGCATGGTCGAGGCTTGCCATCTGCATTTTGGGCCGACCTTTCCCTGGGAATTTATGGGGAATCAATGCGGTTGAGATGAGACTCATGTCTGAAGCGTAAGACAGGAGAAGCTGATGCTCGGCACCAATTGTGGTAGCCGTGTCTCCTCGGAAGCGAAGCCAGGATGCCCCTCTGTTGGAGCCGACTTTGGCAACATTGCGTACTTCGAATGGCCGCTTGCGGTTGCCCATCACTTTCTTGCCCCATTTACGCAAACCTACTTCATAGTCGTCTTCCAACTCTGCCGGTCCCGGCAGGTGATCGATAAGGTCAGCCTGGTGCGACAATCCTGGTTCCTCTATTTGAAAAGAGGCATCCATGCTGAAAATGGCTTCGCCATTCTGGATTGCTTTGATGCTGCGGGTGGTGAAACTCCTACCGTCACGGATGGCTTCTACCTCGTAGAGTACCGGTCTCTCGGTGTCTCCAGGACGAAGGAAGTAGCCGTGTAGAGAATGACAGGGGCGGTCTGTGGCAATCGTTCGGTAGGCTGCGGCCAATGCCTGTGCCAGAACCTGACCGCCAAATAGCCGGCCATGCTTTTGTTCTTCGTTCTGGCCGCGAAACAGGTTGTCCTCGACTCTTTCCAGATCGAGTACGCGAACTACATCTTCTGCGGGATCGGTCATCCTTCCACCGCGATCGAGATGGTGTCGTCTTCTATTTTGATGGGGTAGGTTGCGATGGCTTCCCATGCAGGTGCAGCCTGCACTGAACCGTCGTCGAGCTTGAATTCGGCGCCGTGGTAAGGACAGGTGATACAGCCCTGGCGTACGTCTCCGCCTTCCAGGGAAAACATTTCATGGCTACAGTAATAATCTATGGCGTAGAACGCTCCGTCATGTTTGACCAGCAAAATCTCTTTGCCATTCAATTCAACATGTAGCTGGCCCTCGTCAGGCAATTCTGAACAGGCGGCAACAACGTGGTACTCGGGCATGGTGTTCCTCATCAAATACAGATTGTTATCTAGCAGTAAAAAGGCCAGCATTAAACCAGAATTATAGATTGAGGTCTCTTTTTGTGTATGACTATATTATCGTCGGTGCAGGATCTGCAGGTTGTGTTCTAGCGAATCGGTTGTCTGAAAACAATCAGGTATTGCTATTGGAAGCGGGTGGTGCAGATACCAGCCGCTTTATCCATATGCCCGCTGGTGTTGTCCGGTTGCTGGCCTCACTGTCAGAAAACTGGGCGTTTGATACGGCCGCTGAGCCTGCCCTCAATAACCGACGGCTCTACTGGCCCCGCGGGAAAGTGCTTGGTGGGTCCAGTTCTATCAACGGTATGGTTTATATCCGTGGCCATGCCGAGGACTATGATCGTTGGCGACAGTTGGGTAACGAAGGGTGGAGCTATGAGGAAGTGCTACCGTACTTTAAGCGGTCCATGCATAACGAGCGTGGTGCAGATTCTTTCCACGGCACGGGTGGCCCACTCAATGTCAAAGATTACGAATCCAGCCTGCCAACTCACGAGCACTTCATTAAGGCTGGTGTTGAAGCAGGCTATACCCTTAACTCAGACTTTAACGGTGCGGAACAGGAAGGTATTGGGGCTTTTCAACTGACGCAAAAGGGGCGTAAGCGATGCAGTGCCGCCGCTGCCTATTTGACACCTATTATTGATCGAGAAAATCTTAGCGTGGTGACCCATGCCCGCACATTACGCGTTGATCTTGAAGGTAAGAAAGCGGTCGGAGTGACCTATGAAAACGGCGGTGAGCAGATCCAGGTTACTGCGCGCAAAGAAGTGTTGGTGTGTGCCGGCGCAGTGCAGTCACCTCAGTTGTTGCAGTTATCAGGAATTGGAAATCCAGAACATCTAAGTAGCGTTGATATTGAATGTCTCCACCAGTTGGATGGAGTTGGACAAAATCTACAGGATCACCTGGATATTATCGTCCAGCGCTACTGCATTGATCCCAAACTATCGATGTCGCGGTTTTCCAGTCTGCCTCAAATGGTACTGGTCATGCTGCGTTATATGATCCTTGGCGATGGTCCGGCTTTAGAAAGCCCGGTCGCCGCCGGTGGCTTCATCAAAAGCAGGAACGAACTAGAGATTCCTGATCTTCAGCTACATTTCCTGCCAGCGATGGTTGCGAATCATGGCCGAACACGTATACCGGACCCCGGATTGTCTATTCATGTGTGCCAACTGCGCCCAGGAAGTCGCGGCGAGATTTTGCTTGCTTCCGATAATCCACTGGACGAACCGGTGATCAAAGCGAACTACTTGAGTGAACCTGCCGATCTGGCAGCGTTAGTTGCAGGCGTGAAAGTTGCGCGCAAAATATTCGAGACTGAGCACTTTCGTCCTTTACTGGGGGAGGAGTATGAGGCGAGCCGGGAAGCGCAATCGGATGAGGAAATAGCGGCATTTATCCGACAGCATGCTGAGACGATCTATCATCCGGTGGGTACCTGTAAGATGGGTCACGATGATATGGCAGTTGTGGATGCAAGACTGCGCGTACGTGGTACCGAGTCACTTCGAGTTGTTGATGCTTCCGTGATGCCGACGTTGATTGGTGGAAACACCAATGCACCGACAATTATGATCGCGGAAAAAGCCAGTGATATGATCCTTGCGGATGGTTCACCGTAAATCCGGTAACGTGTAATTTTCAGCTTCGAGATTTGCGCGTATGGTCTTTTTGTCGATCTTGCCGGTTGAGGTTTGAGGAATATCAGTAACAAAAATGATCTCATCGGGTAACTGCCACTTCGCGAATATCTCAGCGCAGTGCTCAAGAATCACGTCACTGGTGACATCGGCATTGGGCGACAGAATCACAAGTGCGACGGGTCTTTCATCCCATTTCGGGTGTGGTTGAGCAACAACTGCAGCTTGGGCAACACCCTCGATAGAAACAATGTGGTTTTCGACATCCACCGAAGATATCCATTCTCCGCCTGACTTGATGAGGTCTTTAGACCTGTCAGCGATGATTAAATACTGTTCCGGGTCGATTTTGGCAACGTCTCCGGTTACCAGCCAGCCATCGTGAAATTTGTCCGGCTGTGGATCGTTGAAATAGCTGGAACAGACCCAGGGTCCGCGGATCAGAAGCTCTCCGACGGCTTCACCATCGTGGGGTAATGGATTCCAGGATTCATCTACAATTTTCAGCTCCAGGCCCGGCATCAGTAATCCAGCTTTGGCAATGTTCTCGAACTGCTGGTCTTCTGTGAGGCCAAGGTGAGAACGCTTTGCTACCTTTCTAGATAGCGTTCCGAGTGGATTAGTTTCAGTCATACCCCAACCCTGAACAACTTCAATGCCAAGTGTGTCCCAGTACCAACGACTCATGGATATCGGTGGTGCTGAACCACCACAGGTCAGTCGTGAAAGCTTTGATAGATCATGCTTGTCAGGGTTGTCAGTGACTACAGATCTAATACCTTGCCAAATGGTGGGTACACCCGCAGAGATAGTGACTTCTTCATCGGCCATCAATTGCACCAGACGAGGCGCGTCCATGAAGCGATGCGGCATCACTTGTTTGCAACCAAGCATGGAAGCAGTAAACGGCAGACCCCAACCCATCGCGTGAAACATTGGCACGATGCCGCAGACGGCATCGAGTGCTGACAGATTCATGGAGTCGGTCATTGCCTGACTCATGGTATGCAGATAAGTCGAGCGGTTGGTATACAGTACACCTTTGGGTTTTCCTGTGGTACCACTGGTATAGCAAAGCCCCATCGGGGCATTTTCATCGATATTGGGCCAGGCATAGCTGCTGGGCTGCCCATCAATAAAGTCTTCGTAATCCAGGGTGTTCGAAAGGTTCGTTTCTCCACCTTCCCCATGTGAACATATTACTAACAATTCTACCGAGGGGATGGCGTCGACCAGAGGTTCCAGTAGCGGTAGGAGATCTTCATCCACGAAAATAATCCGGTCTTCGGCGTGGTTAATGATGTAAGTGAGATCTGTTGGACTTAAACGAATGTTGAGGGTATGCAACACTGCGCCCATTGATGGCAATGCCTGATAGAGTTCCAGATGTCGGTAGTTGTTCCACATAAAACTGGCAACACGGTCACCTTGATTAATACCGTGCGCTGTTAGCGCGGCTGCCAGCTGATTTGCCCTTCGCCAGGTGGTTTGTAGAGTTTGTCTGTGAGTACCGTCTGCCAGGAGAGTGACGATTTCTTCATTCGGGTCCAGCTCGGCGCCACGACCTAGAATTCGCGACATCAACAACGGGGTTTGTTGCATCGTCATGGTGTTCTCCTCTTATTGCCATTGCTCAAAGCGCATGATTTCGGACGTAGGTTTGCGGCTTACGGGTCCAAATTTACCGGTCGGATAGCCTACTGGAATTAGGCAGCAGGCAGCCATGGTGTCCGGCAGATTTAATACTTCCGATACTGCCTGATGATTACTGAGTGCGAGCGTTGTGGGAGTCGCACCGAGTCCCAGTGCGCGTGCTGTAAGCAGTAAATTTTGTATCCCTGGCCATCTTGAACCACTACTTGTGGATATCAGATCCTGATTTACCTTGGTGCCAAATTCCAAACAGGCAATAACCAATGCAGGAATTTCATGCATGTGTTCCATTTGCCAGAGAACGGCATTCATCATCTTACTGCGTTTATTTGCAGTCTGATGGGGCAATCCATCGGGCAGATCAGCGTTAAATCCCATGTAGGCTTCGACACCGGAGCGGTTTAAGTCCGCAAGTTTTTTCTTAATTTTGGGATCACGGACCACAAGCCAGCGACCGTTTTGCATATTGGAGCCAGAAGGGGCCTGATTTGCAGTGTCTATCAATTTGACCAGAAGTTCCTCTGGGACTTCACGGCTATCAAGACGGCGCATGGCACGGCAGTTGTATATTACTTCGAGCACGTTCATGTCTTCTGCCATTATGTTGCCTCTTCTCTAGGTGCTCGTATCGTTTGGTCGAACAATCAAAACCTCACCGGAGGCGCGTACGGGTCTCTTTAGGAATTTTTGTTCTAATGAAACCGCGGTGAATTTTTCCGCGGTTTTTTCTGCAAGTGCTGTAAATGGGGAGCGGCAAGGGTCTGAGATGATCACCTCTTTGACGCCCGCGCGTTTGGCGCGATTGATGAGATTAAACAGGATGCCTGTCATGTCCTCCCAAAAGCAGATATCAGCACCAAGGATAAGGTCGAACTGGGATAGGTAGTCTACGGTGAGTTGCTCGAACTTCTTTCTCTCAGAGGTCATTTTCACACCATTGATGTCCGCGTGTAGTTGCAGGTAAGGCAATACCTGCGCATCGGCGTCTATACCGTGCACTTTGCAGCCATAGGTTTTCGCACAGTACAGACCGAGCAGGCCCCAGCCGCAACCAATTTCCAAAATTCGTGTGCTTTTTGTCAGGGGATTATTTTTCAAATGGTCCATAATCAGAAAGCTTGAATTCCAGAACTTGTTTCCATGGATATCAGGAACGTTGCCCTCGCGTTTCAGACGTCGAACTTCAGCATGTCGAGCGTTTAGGATCTTTAGGCCATAGGAACGGCGCATGGTAGGTATGGACATAGGTAACCTTATATTGGGTGTGGTAGAAGCTACGGGACGAATACGTCTCGGCCCTGCTGATAGTTAAAGAAAGTTTGCGACGCGTTGCGATTAACGAGAAATCGCTCGTACATCGGGTGGTGTAAACTGCGAACTTCATGTTCGATATCGAACAGCTTTCTCCCCGACTTAGGATCAATGATCGTCAGAAAACGATACTGATGAGCGTCAGACTCCTCGGTAATCAGATTTTTCTTTTTTAGGTAACTGTGCGGTTCAGAAAATTTTACGACGTAGATTGCGATGTGGTGACCGTCGTAGTCCACTTTTTTCTTTGATTCTCGAAAGCGCAGAGTCTGACCACGACCGACATTGATTTCACAGGATGTTTTTCGCAGTGTCGTTGTGCAATTGAAAACTTTTTCATAGAAACGGGTGATACCAGGACAGGTGCCCACGGGTACATCGAATTCTACGTAGGGAATACCCAGCTTCATGTTTCCGAATTTTCCAGGGGCGTAGCATTTAATCAGATTGCCCCAGGGGCATGTGACAGATATTGTTTCGCGGGTATGCGAAAAGGCAAACTTTGTGTCCTTAAGCTTGGTGCTAACAGAAGTCAGCCGCTTTTCGAGAGCGTCCAGATCAGGCACCACGACCCCGGTATGACCACGAAGGACCTGAGGTTTGTTGGTGGGTAAGTGAAACTGTTGACTGCCTACGTTAATCCATACGTTGAACGGTCCGAAATCTATGTACGGATCGCGAGTGAAGCCGAGGCCATTGACATAAAAATACGTTGCCAGTGTCTGGTCGGGTACCGTCACGTTGACATGTTCCATGCAAAGTATATTGCCGACATCATCGATCGATCGGTCAAAATTTCTGGCTGCGACCATAGGTCCTCCCCAAAATCGAAAGTGCGAAGTATACCAGCAAGCGGGCGGATCAACTCAAGGCGTTGCTGCGTAATCTTTCTGGCGTAAAAGGCATGTCACGCAGGCGGACTGTAGTCGCGTCAAAAATTGCATTGCTGATAGCCGCGGGCGTTGGCCCCTGGGTGGCTTCGCCCGCGCCAACACTCGGTTCATGTGGTTGGTCCAGGAGCTTGACGTCAACGGTCGGTATCTCTGGGAAGGCCAATATCGGATAGCTGTCCCAGTCGGGCCCAGTAATGCCATTAGAATAAAAATTCACGGCTTCCTTAAAGTGGATAGCGCGACTCGTGTGTATTCCCTTGACTTGGGCAAGTCTGAATGAGGTGTCGTTAACCTACACTGTACGGTTGAACTGGTAGATTCCTAGAATAAACGAAAGTCGTTCAACGCAACGAAAGTTCCGCCATTACGAATGCAAAGTTCACGCATCAGAATGGCAAAGCGGATTGCCGAGGCCTGGTAACGAGGGGGCAGGGAGAACAGCACCGGGAATCCCACGGCATGAATACGTACCAAACGATTTCCTTCGGCGTCTTTGCGATTAATTCGATCCACAATATTGACGACCTGCTCTACCGATCTACCAGAGAAGTCATCGCCGAAGACGTAGAGGCTAATTTTCCGTCCTGGCTTATAGAACGTCGAGATGGCTTTGGTAATGCCCTCTACTGGACTCGAATTGCTAAATACATTCCAGGTTCGCAGGCGATCAATGATGGCACCCCGACGAGCGGCAGTATCTGGAATCCAGGCGTTAGCATATTGGGAGAACATATAGTTGCCCATATCGTTCATCACCTGAATGCCTTTGAGCCGGGGATAAACATTGAGCGTTTCCGAAACTTTCTGAATAACCAGTGGCCAAGCGTTGGCATACATGCTGCCTGAGGTGTCAATAATGAATATGACATATTCACTATCGACGGGGATCCCACCGATACTATCGTCTTCAGCGCTACGCCTATAGTCCGCCAGTAAGCGCTGCATTTCCTCAGTTAGCGATTGTTTAGCCTGTGTTAACCGGCCCTCTATGGTCTCGTTTACCTTGGTTTTGGTGACCACAGTGTCGAATTGTGATTGCAATGCTTCTAAATCTGAACGCAAGCTCGTTAAGCGTTGCACTTCCTCAGTTTGCAGGTCTTCTTTGCGGATCATCTCCCGGTTGATATCCCGGGTTTCTCCACGAAGATTAAAGAGGTCATCCTGCAAAGCTGCGAGATAGCCCTCTAAATTTTCGATGGTGTCTTCCAGGATAACCGGTTCAAAAACTTTGGTCAGCACTAGCAGCAATATGAGTGCGCCGAAGCCGCAACTAATGACATCGAGGAACGACAGGCTGACGCCTTCAATCTCTCTACGTTTGGTTTTCATTATGGCCAGTCTTCAGACGGTGCGAGGAAAGATCCGCCGGTAATCTGTGCAAGTCGCCAATAGGAGGCTGCGGCAAGTGGATCGCCCTCCATGGGAAACAAAATGATATTGACCGGAGAGTCAATCGGTATCTGCGAGATGCTGCTGACAAACAGTTCATTTCTCTCCTGACTAGAGATAACCGTACCTCTGGGTTCATCAAAGCCCTGGGTTGGCAGACCATCAACAATAAGAAATATGTTGTCCGGTTGTGGTTTGAGATTTCGTGCGCTGGCAAAGGCATGATGTAGAGATGTGCCGCCACCGGGGATCACTGATTTAACGTAGTCGATGACCTGGTCCACCTGCTCACGATTCTTGGTTTCGAGCCATTGGTTTTCCTTTTCCGGAATCGCAGCCTGAATTTCGGTATTGAAGGTATAAAGCTGGAAGTTTGTATCTCTAGGAAGATTGGCGGTGACCCACTCAATAGTACGTACCGCTCTTTGCCATTTTTCTGCACGCTTCTTGTCTTCATCGGAAAGATTCCTGGTGCGTACAATATTGACGATTGTTTTGTCCAGCATACTGGCTGAGCTGTCGAGCAGGATGAGGATATTTTCTCCACCGACCTTCAGTCCGGTCAGGTACTGACGGTCGCCCTGACCGACAAATGTTCGAAGGTTCTTACCGCCATCCTCATCATCAGCGATGCTGCTTTCCAATAATGCAGCTTCATCCTCTAGGCGATTAATTTCTGCCTTTAGCGCCTCGATACTGTCGTCGCTGCTTGCTCCTAGTGCCGCAACTATTTGCGCCTCGAGTTCGTTGATTGCATCAATAATCTGCTGAATCAATTGCGCCGTAGTAACGATTTCATCTTCAGTATCCTCGACCGTGTTCTTAATCAGAATGAGGTTTTCTGTTTCATCTTCAATGTTCTCTTCAATCTTTTTTATTTCTGCCAGTAGTTGCGCGTTGATCTCGGAACTGGTGGACTCGGTTGAATGATTGATGATGATAAAGATGAGAATGACTGCCCCGAAACCGCAGGACATAATGTCGAGGAACGCTAAGGAAAATACATTGAGTTCCTTACGCTTGGGCATTAGCTGGATGAAATCAGGGTCATGGAATGCTCTCCGACGCTGATGTTATCTCCAGGTTTTAAGGTTGTTTTCTCCGTCGCTGTTTTTCCATTGATCGTTAGTGTATCGGCGGTATGACTATCGATATAGAGTTCAACCCCCCTGGGGAAAATGGTGCAAATCGGGTTGGTCAAATCCTGTTTGATACCGCTCGAGAAATCGTTGGACAGTTTGAATGATTGACCAATCGCCATCGCATGATTGTCGAACAAAATGTGAGTTGCGTGACGTGGTTTATTGATTTCATTAACTACTTTTTTAGTAGCAATGGGTAGATTGACTACGTGGGTGATACTGCCTGCGCCAGGAATTATCTTGTCCTGATGGTTCAGTGCACCCTGAATGGATTGTTCCGGTGTCATCTCGATAAGGTCAATATTTCGTAAAAGATTTAGTGAATCTGTGAGGCCCGGGAATCCTCTGAATCGATGAGACATTAACAGCGTTGCTGCTTGATCACCTTGCAGTTCGTTGCGTATGGATTGCAATATCTGTGGGTAAAGCGGCGCACATGCTGCCATCAGCTGCTCGTTGGAAACAGATACTGACCGGTTGATATCGTTCTGGACAAGTTCAAACGTGTTGCCTTGGCCGCCTTGCAGGTTTTCGATCCATGATGGCAGTTGGTTGTATAATGCCTGTTCGCTGCTGGCGTGTTGAAGCGGGTCATATCGTGAGCTTTGTATGAATTGATTGGCGATGATGTTGGCCCATCTGTCCCACAGCGTAAAAATCCCGGTTTCCGTGACCGTAGTGCAATCGGTACGAGAGAGGTTCGCGGTATTTGCCAGACGTGTGAGTGTAATTCTGTGCAGGTGGATGTCGAGGTGCAGGACGGTCTCGCGCATTGCCTGCTCGGATGCAGTAGCAAGGGAGGTATCTACAACTCCTGCTGTCGGAATGCCACACTCTTTGGCAATACCCAACAGCAAGCCGAGTTTACTGCGATCATAAAATCCGGGTACGAGAAATATTACCTGGTCGGTACGATCGCTGATGTCGTTCCACAGCTGCTCTAAATGGGCGAGGGCCAGGTCAGCATGATGGCGAACAGCTGTCGTTGCATTGGCGATCGGATCGGTATTCAACTGATTCCAAAAACGATTGTTGGTCCAGGTGGGCAGAAGTCGCGCGAATTGCGCCCCCTGTTCACCAATGAGGAGCTTTTCACCATCCATGACGGCATAGCCCGGACTTGTGAGCACGAGATCGGTATCGACCGCAACCTGGATCCCTGAGTCGTTTATTTCAATGATGCCTAGGCTCAATTTTCTATCCTCTTCGCTTTGAGCGTATTAGCTCTGTAGGTTCTGAATTAACCGGCTGTCACAATAATCTTCGGCGTCAAGGACGATTCTCTCCTGCACGAGCTGTAAGCGGTGCATGAGAAACATCACGACGATACTAATGAGTAGTGCTACGAATGTTGAATTGAACGCGACCCCTAGACTCTGCGTGACGCCTGCTATGTCTCCTTGTACTGCTTTGTGGGCCTGTCCCAGTGCTTGACCAATACCGCGAACCGTGCCTAGAAAGCCAATCGAGGGAATTGCCCAGGCAATGAAACGCATCATGGACAGTTCTGAATCCAGGCGCTCTGACTCAGATTCACAAATCGCTCTGACGGAAGTTGAAACGTCCTGGATATTTCTTGTGGATCTAAACCGATGCAGTGCCGTTAATAGCGCCCGTGGTAACAAAAATCCCCGTTGGTCGTCCGGTAGTGCCTGTATGGGCCTCGAATACTCTCGGGTATCCTCAGGCAGGATGCTGGTGCCCTGGTTAAGAGGTATGAGATCCATCATCAATATATTACGCTCACGAACGGTGAGCATGGCCTTGTAACCCATGAGTGATAGCGCCCAAAACGCCAGTATAAAACAAGCTTCCTGCTCCCAGTCTTTGACAACAACGTAACCGGAGCGCTCGGGGACGTAGTTCGGGTTGGCGTTTACCTGAATGGCTTGTTCCTCTAATACTGCTGCGGCATTGGGCCGAATGATAGACACGTATATGCCGTGAATTAAAATGACCGCCACAAACAGGGAAAATAGTTGAAAGATGAACTCAACAGGCAATTGTCTTTTCATGAGATTCCTTAAATATCGACTGGAAAAGGTACGGCGTTGTCTGAGCTTATGGCCTCACTCGGTACAAACCGCCGAAAGGCATCCCCCAGTTCTCGTTGTTTGAGCCGATCTGCTTCCGGTACCGGCTCGGATGATTTTTTTTTGTCTTTAGATGCTGTGTCGGATTTTTCTTTAGTTTCAGTTTGAGTTTCTGCATTTTCAGCGGGTTCCTCTGCCGCAAATGTGGCCGGTATTGTGGATATGAGTAGCAGCAATGTGAGCCAGTTCTTCATTCCACATACCTCGCGATGCGAAAGCCCACATCGGGTCTTGGGTCCTTGCCATAATCGCGAAACGTCCAGCGCAATTCGCTAAACCTGCCACTGGTATAGTTTGCTCCCCGCACGACGTAGTAGTCTCCGGATTTGGGTCCAATGGGGTCGACTAAAACTTCGCGCCCCGCACTGGCAGTGTAGAAATCGTTAACCCACTCCGAGACATTGCCGTTTAAGTCAAAGATCCCGAAATTATTGGCGGTGAAACT
>Ga0302127_10001163_pt1 | contig 15403 bp, 11 predicted proteins | sample CB4_SCM_MG_FD_204452 | JGI IMG/M metagenome (GOLD analysis project Ga0302127, IMG submission 204452) | Marine microbial communities from Western Arctic Ocean, Canada - CB4_SCM | ecosystem: Environmental > Aquatic > Marine > Oceanic | place: Canada: Western Arctic Ocean | collected 2017-09-24
TTTGACCACCATCTCATCAGTCTCTGCAAGAAACCAGTGTACCTGTTTGTCGATAACCTCTCCTTTGTGAGAGAATTGATATTGAGTACGAGTCTGGAAATTCGGAACAAGTGTTGCTGAATCAATTCCCGTTTCTTCAGCTAATTCTCTTAGCGCAGTTATCTCAAACGATTCATCGTCCTGTTCAACATGTCCTTTCACAAAATCCCAATGACCTTGCGGGTACTGCAATATTAGGAGCATATCATAGTTAACCAAAATTAGGCCACATGATGTCTCCATGACATAGGCGAGGGGGGACTGTCCCATATTCATTGCGAATATGTGTGATGATTCTCATCAATACGGCTATGGTGGTGATTACCCCCCGACAAATAATGCCACCACACACTCTCATCAAGTCACTTGACATTCAACTCATAGTTGCCGATGGTGACTTAGATGGCTTGGTGGCTGGAGCGGTTCTCAAAACTGCATGGCCAGATGCTGACATAGTATTCTCTCATCCAGCGGAAATTCGTAGCGGGTTTCTAGATGACATCATCAATGAGAATACTGCACTCTGCGACCTACCCTTTCATCCCGCTTGTGGCTTGTATATTGACCACCATATTACAAATCGCCCTAGTGAAATACAAGAAAACGAGTTTACTGCAAAGGGCCGCTATATTCACTGGCGTAAGGCTGATTCTGCTGCAAGAGTTGCCTACGAATTATTTCTGCCTTTATTTGACCTCACAGCACTAGCGCCCATAATGGACATGGTTGACAGGCTGGATGGTGGGCGTATTAGCACAGACGAGTTTCTCTCTGATGACCCTGTAGTCTGGATTTCACGAACTGTGACTTCATCTGATCAGGAATATTCTCGTTCATTACTAAAAAAATTAGTTGCAGGTCAATCAGTTGCAGAAATTGTCAAAGAAACGGAAACTGCTGTTCGAATTGAAGCTATGAAAAAGCAAATGAAAGATATTAGAAATATCCTGAATTCCAAATCAATCATTGAAAACAGGTTAGCAATTTGCAACCTTGAAGAAACGGGATTACGTACCAATGGTTATCTCGTAACTGCTCATTTTGGCAAGGATTGCGACGCATGCCTTATCGTCCATGGCTCAAAAGATGGAAAAATAGGTGATAATGAGAATTGGCCGCTCTCTGCCTCGTTTTATTCAAACTCATTTTTACACACCGAAGGGGGGATATTTGATCTCTCCACTTTAGCCACTATGTTTGATGAACATGGTGGTGGTCACCGAAACGCTTGCGGATGTCGCGTCATACCTGTAAGTGAAAATGGTATAGTTGAGAGTAGAGAATTGCGAGACGGTGATTTGGCCCGCAATATTGCCTATTGGCTAGAGGCTTGGAATCAAAATCAAAATAAAATAAATCTGGGTAATTAAATTCCTTTACAACTGGAATTTGATTACTTTACTAGTAATTGGAAGAGGTAAATAAATCCTAAAAAGGCATGTAAAACGATTAGGACCACCATCACATCGCTTGCCCTTCCATGACGTTGTAATTCAAGAGTGAATTTTTCACCTGATTCTCGTTGTTTTTTTACTAATCTTCCTTTCCTAACTGTGATTGTTAAAACCACAATTCCAACTATGCCAAACCAACCATGTAATGCACTAGGAAATACAGACGAGTAGCCTTCTCCACCAACCCATCCAAAACTAAAATTTACAATTAAGCCAACTGCGATGACCCCTAAAGCCGAGCGATATAATGTCTCGCCGACTCGTTCGTGGGATTCTCTCGCATCCTTCGCTTGTTGGCCTCTTAATTCTCTCCTATTTTTTCGGTGATTATATTGTTTGTACATCCAGAAGATGATAATTAAGGAAAATAATGGATGTAACAGCAGAATTAGCACTTCTGCAATACTCATGTAATGGCTGAAAGGGTGCCAACATTTCATCATGTGGCATGAGTTCCCTTAGGGGAACTATATCGTTGGGTTGATGTACACCAAGCATCGCGGCAGAGAATAATTAGGAGGTGTAACATGACTCGACAATTCCTCCTAGAATGCCTTGAAGAGTCTGAAGAGAGAAGTCACGGCAATCCTGGTAGGAGGCTAGCAACAGCCCCGACCACTGAATCATGGGGTATGATGGGCGAGGAATGGCAAGGCTTGATTTTCAATCTTCTCAAGTATGACGCCGAAAACAATTCTGCATCCGCTGGAAAGGGGAAGAAAAGAGTCGGTCGGCGCGGCGGTCGGGGTGACCGCATGATGATGCAACAGTGGGATTTGGAAGACGTTGAATCACTACTTACTGGTGAAAGTGACGCGGACTATCGTCTCGCCACCCTGTTAATGCACAAGGCTATGATGGGAGAAGACTGGGATAATAATTGGAACACCACCCTGAACCAATTACGTTCACAATGTGAATCACAGGGAGTTCATCCAGTGTTTCACTCACTCGCAACTACCTTCCAACCTGTGCTTGGAGAGTTAGGCGTCTACGATTCTGTTGAAGTTGAAATTGAGGATGATGTGGATTGGCTGGAATCATGTAGAATTGATGCGAGCGATTGTAAATTACTTACTGATCTACTCAAACCACCCCTTGGAATTCAACTCAAGGCAACTCAATTAGCACCCCTAAAGAGACTGCATGATTTGATGGTTAGGAAAGGAGGAGTAAAGCCACAATGGCTGTCTCGGCATCTTGATTCAAGATTACTTGAAGAAAGAAAGGGTTCTATTGGGCTTCTTGCTGCAATCCTTGCTTCAGGTGCACAACTTGAAGATGTTAAATCAAGATTTGAACAGTTAGCTATTGAAGAAGGAATTATCGGTGATATTTCAGCAAAGCAGGTCCTTCTGATTAGCATTAAAGAAGGTGACAATAGTGTGTGGGATGACTGTATATCCCTTCAACAAGGAAACTCTCTGAATGATGCGTGTCGCGCCCACGCATGGGCAAGAACGCCTGAAGGCGGGGCTGGCTTATCTCTCAAAAAATTAGAGAAGGGGTTGGATGAGTTGAACTCATGGAGTGAAATTCGTGGGATCGAATTGGATGCTTCCGAGATAAAGTGGGCAATCGTTCAGTCTATGGCAAATAATGAGAAATATGAAAGTGCTTGTCAACACTTCCCCAGCCTCAATATCAACAATAATCAACAACTCAGAATTGCGTTGAGTTTACTCAATTCTTCTTGCCACGAAAGTGTGGTTGCAAAATTGGAAAAGGTAATTGCCAATAAATCCAATCTAGATTTTTCAATTCTTTTAGGCCATGAAGCAATACCTGTCAACATCAGATTATCAGTTTCTGAACTACTTGACGTAAGTGGTTCAACGGACCAAGATACCGAAGAAATGATGCTTGAATTGTACACTTCTACAGGTGACATCAAAGCGCTTACTAGCTTACTTGCATCACATCCCGATTCTGCTCAAGTTAATCCCCACCTAACTTTGGTATCTGCTAGATTAATTGGTGCTGAGACTGACAATGATTTACTGACTTGGGCACGGCTCGCTCGCCGTGAGGCTTTCCTAGTATTATCTGATGTTGAATTGCCAAGTTTTCTTTCACCTGCTGCCTTTGCTCTCACCTCATTACTTGATGGTGGAATAGCTGACCTTGAACAGGTTAGTTCCTTACTTGACTCTGAGGGACTTCAATCATTCAAACAATGCCGCCGAGCAATGATGGGGGATGGCGATGGGCTTGTACCCCAACCGCTACTTCTGAAAATGGAAGAAAGTGTATCATCTTCTGAGATGGGAAAAATTGAGAGAATGCTATTCAACCAGTTGATTCTCAATCTTAAATTGAATAGGGCTGACAGTTTATTGCAAATTGCTGAAAGTGATACCCACGAAGAAGCTGAAGCAATTATTGAAGAGGTCCTTACAAGTGCTCCTCCAACATATCGTCTGATGAGAAATGTGAATGCACAAGTACTGGAACACGGGGTTGCTAGTGGCGCTCTAGAGAGATGGTACAATAACAACAATGCATATTCAATGGAAGCATCAATTGCCACAGGGAGATATGCAGAAAAGGGTGGGAATAGACTTCAAGCCGCAAGATCCTATCAAACTGCCGCGACCCGCTGTGACAACTTTGAGCTGCGTCAAAAATTGAACAAAGAGGCGCTGATATCTTACGCCCACGCAGGTAATTGGCCAGAAGCAATTGAACTGCTGGAATCAGAATCTGGCCTGAAGGCCAACATCACAGATAGATTCAAACTCTACCTACAAGTGAATGACGAAGCAGACAGAGGTAATCTTGAGAAAGCGAGAAGTACTATTCTTGCAAATGTCGCAAAGTCAACAATAATTGAGAAGAAAAACGACGAGGGAGAGACCTACGAAGTTGAACAAATAACACACTCCGTAGAGGGGTTGAATCTGCATCTGACATATCCATCTATTCACCGACTCCCTGAGGAACCTTACCGAGGCCGAGTTCTTGCCGCTATCAATCGGGTACAAAAAGGTAGGAAACGCAGAGGGGCTGATATTGAACAGGTCTTCCAAAAGGCGCTAAACCGAAAAGAATTCACTGAAATTTTCAGTGTCGCCAATCGCGCCGCTGATGAGATGGGACCTGAGCATGGTTTACTAATTTATGAACGAGCGATGAATAGCAGCAAGTTTGATCCTGGAGGCCTTAAGCGACTTTCAGAAATGCAGAGAACAATGTACTCTAGAACCGAAAATGTGATTCCTGTACGTCAAAGAATCCACCTCAATAATCTCGCATTGAAACCTTTGGTAGTAGTTGATACCAACCTTTTGGTAGATGCTTTAGCAGAACGGATACTTCGCGAACTTGAGATTGAACGAGAGGTGCCAATGCATCTTGATAGTAGAAGAGAATTCCACAAGACTCTGCTATATCGAAGTCATCAAGGTAGAATTGAAATGTTCATTCCAGCGACTACAAGAAATGAATTGAGAAACATCGCCGCTATTCCTGGAAGAATGAGAAAAATCTGCGGTGACAGACTAATTGATCCCAAACTATGGGATGAAAAAATCACAGAAAAATCACTTGTTACCTTGGCTGACGATGTGATTACGGAATATAATTCTTGGAATCCCGAAACTGGGGAAAACATCAACGAATTAGTTCAGGTTAGACGACCCGAATTCGAAACCTTCTTTGTTAATCTGAAGAAAGTGTACTCAGATATTACCGATTCAAAAATTAGTAGGGGTCATTCTCAAGAAAAGCGGCAAGAAATCAATGGTGAAGCACTTTACCCAGAAGATGGCGATGTAGATATCATGTTGTTTTCAGCCTACCTTGCTGATGAGAGTTTGGAAGGATTTGGCTCCATTCTTATCGCCTCACGAGATTCTGATTTCACTGTGCCAGCGCGGGCTTTGCAAGAGAGATTTGGTTTTGTAACCGTGGATAATGCTCAGGCTCTTTCCCGCTATACTCACTGATTTGTGATTGAACGAGACAAGGTTGTTCAATTAATTACTTAGCAATTTTATCTGCCGGCCGACATTCCATGTCACTGTTGCCAAGAAAACTGCTTGAAAGGTCCCATCAACCATCAACTAAGTTAGGATTTGAGTTAAGAGATTCGCCCATCACATCAAGTGATATGTGAATCATTGAACTAAGTGACAGGTCAGTACTTGCGTTGACTACGGCTCTGGCCGCGACTAGATCCCTGATTATTGCGTCCACTATTGCGTCCACTATTACGTCCACCATTGGATTTATGATTCGATTTTCTATTCGAGCGGTTGCTGTTATATTTGTGATTATTTGGTTTGCTCCGACCGCGACCCCGATTCTGCTGCTTCTTGGGCGCCTTGTCTCCCTTTCGCGACCGAGCGTTCTCAGAATGGAAAGGCTGATCCTCATCGACTGGAATGTCTTGACGAATCATCTCCTCAATACCACGCAGATACTCACCTTCGCCCTCATCGCAGAAAGCAATGGCAATCCCTCCCTGACCTGCACGCCCTGTGCGTCCGATGCGGTGCACATAGACCTCAGGCTCGTTGGGTAAATCTAGATTGATAACATGGCTAATGTCGGATACATCAATGCCACGACTAGCAACGTCAGTAGCAACTAGCACCTGAAGGGTGCCTTTGCGAAAACGGCCGAGGGATTTCTCTCGCGCACCCTGACTCTTGTTGCCGTGGATTGCTAGGGCTTCGATACCGTCTTGTCCGAGCTGTTTAACGATACGATTGCAACCGTGCTTGGTACGGCTAAACACTAGCACCTTCTCGGGCCGGTCCTCCTTGATGATGTGTGTCAATAGGCCACGCTTGTCGCTCTTCATGACGAACATCAAGGATTGTTCGATGGCCTCGACAGTGGTTGATTCGGGTGTTATTGAGACACTTACTGGGTCATGGAGCATGTCACGAGACAAATCAACAATCGAGCGCGGCATGGTGGCACTGAACAGTAGACTTTGACGTTTCTCTGGTATCTTTGCAAGAATCTTACGAATATCTCGGATGAAACCCATATCAAGCATACGGTCAGCCTCATCAAGAACAAGGAATTGCACGTGAGAAAGGTCAACGTAGCCCTGCCCAATCAAATCTAGAAGACGGCCGGGTGTAGCGACAAGAATGTCAACACCCCGACGCAGAATCTTTTCCTGAGGTCGCTGGGATACGCCACCGAACATGACCATCGAACGGATGTCGAGGTGTCGTGCATATTGCTCGATATTATCGTTAATCTGGGATGCAAGTTCACGCGTGGGACATAGCATCAGAACGCGAATACAGCGTGGTCCCGACCATGGGTCTTTGGCCATTGCATTGAGGATTGGAAGGGCGAAGGCGGCGGTCTTTCCCGTGCCCGTCTGGGCGCACCCTAGCATATCTCGTCCTTCGATGAGTTCTGGGATCGCCTGGGCTTGGATTGGCGTAGGTGTGACATAACCAACCTCATCAAGAGCATCCAGCAAAGGCTGGCAGAGGTTCAAAGAAGAGAAATCCATACTAATCACTCACATATGTGTGTTAATGGCGTCACCGAACTCACTACACTTGAGCAGGGTTGCGCCATCCATCAACCGCTCAAAATCATAGGTTACTGTTTTGGCAGATATTGCCCCTTCCACACCCTTCACTATTAGGTCAGCAGCCTCATCCCAACCCATGTATCTCAACATCATTTCAGCAGAAAGAATTAGTGAACCTGGATTTACTTTGTCTTGGCCGGTATACTTTGGAGCGGTTCCATGTGTTGCCTCAAAAATAGCAATTCCTGTATCGTAATTGATATTCGCTCCTGGAGCAATTCCAATTCCTCCTACTTGAGCCGCTAACGCATCAGAAATGTAATCACCATTCAGATTCATAGTGGTCAAAACGGCATATTCACTTGGTCTTGTCAATACCTGCTGCAACATTGCATCTGCAATTACATCCTTGATGATGATTTCATTCCCAGTGTTAGGATTGGCCATGGTGCACCACGGCCCACCATCTAACAAAGTAGCACCAAACTCATCTTGAGCAAGTTGGTAACCCCAATCACGGAAGCCACCTTCTGTGAATTTCATTATGTTCCCTTTGTGAACTAGGGTTACGCTTGGTAAATCCTGCTCAATAGCATGTTGAATTGCCGCTCTAACGATTCTTGTGGTTCCCTCTTTACTGATTGGTTTAATTCCAATACCTGAAGAATCAGGGAAACGGATTTTTGTGACACCCATCTCGTTTTGTAAAAACTTGATCACCTTTCGAACCTCGGCGCTACCTGCTTCCCATTCAATACCTGCATAGACATCTTCACTATTTTCTCTGAAAATAATCATGTCAACCGCACCTGGATCTTTGACTGGGCTTGGAGTTCCTTGATACCATCTTACTGGACGCACGCAGGCAAAGAGGTCTAACTCCTGACGCAAAGTAACATTGAGGCTTCGAATCCCGCCACCAACTGGTGTTGTAAGTGGTCCTTTGATTGATACAAGCCCTGTTTTCATAGCCGATTTGGTTTCCTCTGGAAGCCATTCCCCTGTTGCATTGAACGCCTTTTGCCCAGCTAAAACCTCTTGCCATTCTATCTCTCGTTGGCCACCATAGGCCTTCAAAATTGATGAATCAACCACTTTACGCATCACTGGAGTGATGTCTATGCCTATCCCATCACCTTCAATGAAATTGATGACCGGATTATTGGGCACATTCAATTTACCACTGACTAGAGTGATAGGGCTACCAGAGGTCATTATTTTGGCCGACCCGCCCTCCCTTCATGAATGCAATGGATAGAGAAGGTATCCAATAGCAAACATATTCTCTAAGTCTCTCCTCCGGAAAACATGGATTCATTGGTAGAATGGAATGGTGGCAAGAGTTTGACCTGTACCGATAAACAAGGGATGACGATGAATTTGGCGTGGGGTGGGGAAGGTGTATCTCCTGTCACTGCAACCCTACACTCTTGTGGTGCTTGTAGTCTAATTGACGTGGTTGAAGGTTTGAAAAATCGTGAAGTAACAAGTGCCTCGGTTAGCCTCGACTTAGAACGCTCAGATTCAGAACCAAAAGTGTTCACCAAAATTCACATGGTTTACCGAGTGAGTGGGGATGATTTGCCAGAAAAATTGGTTAATCGTCTTGTCAAACACAGTCATGCAAAATACTGTACAATATCTAACATGATTAAACACACTGCTGAAATCACTTGGGAAGCAATAGTTGAGTAATTACTCGTCTTGGTCAATAAGACCAATCATTTTTGCTACCGGTACAAGAAGTGCTGGTACTCTAGCAATTTCTCCAGCCTCTTCACCCTCAAGCCAAACACCCTCTGCGTACGGTTCACCTAAGCCAAGTTGGCCCATCCATGAGTGACTTGCAAGCCACCTCTCCCTAGAGAGCCCTGCTAGCATAGCTGCTTTGCCCATGGCTTTGGACACATCATAACTTGCTGGGTCGTCTAAGAAAGTAAGAGTTCCAACCCAAGCAGCCAATGCCTGATCTCCACAACCAAAACCTGCTCTTGTTAGACCATAGACTACGTCTTCCTCAAAATGTGATTCGATTTCTGCCCGTTCTGAATTTGATAAACCAATCATGTTCTGCATAGCATCAAGAAGTCTGATGCTGTGTAAAGAAAGTGCGCCGTCACTACACCATGCTAATTCTAACGCATGCCAAAATGGTGTATTTTCTGCTTTCATGAAGAACGCCCCAACATACTTTGAAGCATCTCGAGGTGTTGTTCAAAAGTGATTCCTAATTCTTCACGCTTACGAGCCAATAACTTTGCTTCTGCAGGGTCAAGGATACCGTCAATCCAACATGTTGACATCAACATTTCATAGGCAGCGTTTGGCGCTGTCTCTGGTTGTTTTTCTTGTGGTGGCTCCTCTACTTCTTCGGCAACAGGTGTTGCTTCTGCTTCCTGCTCTTCAACAACATCTTCAACAACATCTTCAACAATATCTTCAACAACATCGCCATCGAAACTAAGACTCGAATCAGAGGCTAGGAATCCATCGCCATCAACCAAATCTTCCTCTTCTTCATCGTCATCATCCATGAATACCGATAAAGGGTCATTGCTATCGGCTGTGTTGTCACCAAATGAACCTCCACCACCTCCACTTACAACACCAAGTTCTGCGAACGGGTCAATTTCCTCATGGTCTGATTGTTCACCTACTAGGACATTCAACTCATCTGATAAAGAACCTGAAGAAGGGAGGGTGTCGTTTTCCATTGCTTCGAGTACGCGCTCGCGAGAGCGGTGTATCACAGCGTCTCTTCGGCCACCCCAGTCACCTCCATCTCGGTGATTCTCAATGTGCGACATAGCCGCTTCATGGTCTTCAGAATCGCATTCAAGGGTTTCTTGAACTTGTGAAATCAAGTCCTCATTAATTCCTTCTTCGGACTCAACGCTAAGAATCATCGCAGCGTGGAGAATCTGTTCTGGTGCAAGCATTTGAATCAACCACATCTAACAGCCGGTTACCGACTAATAGCATCTGCTAGGGCGCCTCCTTCAAATGCGTTCCCGTTAACCGTCCGACGCCATAACCTGATGTTTTTTTTGTTTCAAGCAAATAAGTGGGTGGTTTTTTTCACTAAATTGGGACAAAATCACTGCCTCAAGTTTTGTTTATTCCAACCCTGCTGGTCAAAATGTTCGGTTTCGGAAGTAGATAAAATTCGCCTTCAACTATACTATAGGTCTCTACAATTTTGCTAACTATTAAGAACCCTCTCGCAAGGCAGAAGAATCCCGCTCGCACAATGTGGACACTAACCGAGTGTTGACCTTGTCGAGAAAGGGAGATTTAGGCCGGAGGACGGGAAATGCAAACATCAGAGCGAGAATCTGTGAATGCTGGCGACGCGGAAAGCGGGCTAGTTGTTGAACGCAGATTTACCTCACCAAACAAACCCGTACAAGAACAATTTGAATGGGCTACAAATGATATTGATTTGAAAGATGCGAAAGGTATTACCGTTCGGAAAATTGAAAATATTGAATTTCCAAAGGGCTTTAATGGCGTCCCTGGCAAAGTTGCAGCTGACAAATACCTTCGCAAGGTTGTCCCTGGTATAGACCACCTCGTCAAAATACCTGAAGACGGGGTTCCTGAATGGTTATGGCGCTCAAAGCCTGATGATAAGAAGAAAGCAAAATCAAAGAATTGGGTTGGAAAGGAGACTTCAGGCTGGCAACTTTTCCATCGATTAGCAGGATGCTGGACATATTGGGGATGGAAGCATGGATATTTTGCCAGTGAAACTGATGCTCGCGCATACTACGACGAAATGTGCTTCTTGTTGGCTAGTCAACGCTCAGCGCCCAATAGCCCACAGTGGTTCAATACTGGATTACATTGGGCATATGGGATTGAAGGTCCGGCTCAAGGGCACTGGTATGTTGATCCATTGACCGCTGAAGATTGTAGATCGGTAAACGCCTATGAGAGACCTCAACCACATGCTTGCTTCATTCAGAGTATTCAAGATAAATTGGTGGGCGAAGGTGGGATTACAGACCTAGTCGCCCGTGAAGCATTATTGTTCAAATTCGGATCTGGCACCGGTAGTAACTTTAGCAACATCAGAGGTGATGGTGAACCACTTTCCGGTGGTGGTCAATCAAGCGGCCTACTTTCATTTTTGATGATTTTAGATAAGGCCGCTGGGGCGATTAAGTCAGGTGGGACAACTCGCCGTGCGGCAAAAATGATCACCCTTGACCTTGACCACCCTGACATTCAACAATATGTCAACTGGAAAATGAAGGAAGAAGAAAAAGTTTCAGCCTTGATTGCTGGGGCAGCGGCTTTACAGAATAATGCAAACAATATAATGAATGCAATCAATGATTTTGAGGGTGATTCTAGTAAGAGTACTGAAATTACAGAAAATATTGAATTAGCAAAAGCAGTCAAACAGGCAGTCAGAGCAAGCATCGCCCAACCGCACATCAAGCGAATAATCGACCTTGCGAAGCAAGGTCACACTTCAATGAAATTTGAACAATTTGATGCAGATTGGCAGGGTCAAGGCTATCTCACTGTTTCTGGACAAAACAGTAACAATTCAGTTAGAGTGCCTAACCAATTTATGGAAGCGGTTGAGACCGGAAAAGATTGGAATCTCTATTGGCGCACAGAAAAGAGTGCTGCGATTGAGGAGGGTAGAGAAGCCAAGCCAAGCAAGACAATGCCGGCTCAAGATTTGTGGGATGAGGTATCTCACGCCGCGTGGTCATGTGCTGACCCAGGAGTCCAATTTGACACTACCATCAACGATTGGCACACCTGTCCAGAAAGTGGAAGAATCAACGGATCTAATCCATGTAGTGAATACATGTTTTTGGATAACACCGCATGTAATTTGGCTAGCATCAATTTGCTACACTTCTACGACAAAGAAAGAGGTGTTTTCAACATTGATGACTATGTTCACACTATTCGTCTTTGGACAGCTACTCTCGAAGTATCTGTACTGATGGCTCAATTCCCTTCACAACAAATATCCAGACTCTCCTTTGATACACGGACCCTTGGACTTGGGTACTGTAACATCGGCTCACTCTTGATGCACATGGGCATTCCTTACGATGACCCACGTGGTTACGCAATTTGTGGTGCACTTACTTCCATAATGACTGGTGAAACATACAAAACATCTGCAGAGATGTCTTCTTTCCTTGGCCCATTCAATCTCTATGATGATAATCGTGACTCTATGCTCAGAGTGATGCGCAATCATCGCCGCGCTGCCTACGATGTTGCGCCCGATGAATATGAAAATCTTTCAGTTAACCCAATGGGAATTGATTCCAAACAATGTCCTAGTGATTTGTTAGATGCTGCTAGATCTGCATGGGACCAAGCAGTAATGATGGGTGAAGAACATGGCTATCGAAATGCCCAAACAACAGTGATTGCACCAACCGGCACAATTGGATTGGTTATGGGCGCAGATACTACAGGGGTTGAGCCGATGTTTTCTATCGTTCAATACAAAACACTCGCTGGTGGTGGCACCCTTCGAATCCCAGCAACTGGACTTCAGTCTGGTCTTTCCAATTTGGGTTATAAAAATCATGAAGTTGAGGATATCACCAATTATGTAATGGGAACTGGAACGTTTTCAGGATGCCCAACCATTAACACAGGCTCACTTGTTGAGAAAGGTTTCACAGAAGAAGAATTCGCTAAAATGGATAACTCATTCAAAGATGTATTTGATGTGCGCAGTCTAGCCTCCCCAAATGTATTGGGTGAAGATTTCTGTAAAGATGCACTTGGCCTAACAGAAGAGCAATTGTCCGACCCATTCGTCGATGTTCTTAGCCTGCTTGGATTTTCTTCAGCCGACATTTCAACTGCGAATGATTATTTGTTTGGAAAGGCAACCATTGAAGGCGCTCCATACCTCAAAGATGAGCATTTAGCAGTATTTGACTGCGCACAACCTTGTGGTGCTTATGGAAAACGTTTCATTCGCTGGGAAGCCCATGTTGACATGATGGCTGCTGCTCAACCTTTCATCTCAGGAGCCATCTCTAAGACTATCAATATGCCACCTGATGTTACTATTAATGATGTTCAAGAAGCTTACATGCGAAGTTGGAAAACTGGTAACAAAGCGTGCGCAATCTATCGCGACGGAAGCAAGTTATCTCAGCCCTTGATGTCCTCTTTGATACCCCTTTCAATGGGAATTGAAGATGAAGAGGAAGAAGAGGAAGTTTCTGTTGTCATCAAGAAAGTAGCAGAGAGAATACCTATGCCTGCGGCACAAGCTCAAATGGTAGCGGAAACCATCACACAGGGATATGTTGCTGCCCGCCGACCACTTCCTGATAGTCGTGGTTCATACACTATGAAAGCAAGAGTGGGTGGCCATACTGTCTACTTGACATCAAGCACCTATGATGATGGAAAGGTTGGTGAAATCATGATCACCACCTCAAAGGAAGGAGCAGCCTGGCGCTCAATGCTCAATCAGTTCGCAATCGCTGTTTCAATCGGATTGCAATATGGTGTCCCTCTGGATGCTTTTGTCAAGTCATTCACCTTCCAAAAATTCGAGCCAAGTGGGATGGTTCAGGGTGGAAGTAACCGAGTCAAGATGGCAACTAGCATAGTTGACTACCTATTCCGAGAATTGGGTATCCAATATCTTGGCCGGGATGACTTAGCGCAAGTATCTGAGGAAGATTTGGATGCAATGTCAATCAGCCGACCAGAAGCAACACCCGATGGAATTATCAGGCATGAAGGTGAGAAGAGAGACATCCAACTTACCCTAAATGTTTCCGAATCAGATGACCAAATTAGAATGAGGGTCGCAAAAGAACGAGGATTCACTGGTGATATTTGTGCTACCTGTGGTGGCAGTAGAATGCAACGTAGTGGCACCTGCCTCAAGTGTGCTGAATGTGGCTCAACTACCGGTTGTTCGTGATTAAAACCCACGATTCTTATTCGAGAACTTGAGGAACAAGGACTCTTGCTGGGTGACAATTAATCCAGCGTAGTGTTAATTCACGCAGTTGATTTGATTTGAAAGAATGCTGACGATGAAGTCCGTGTCCAGTACCCTTACTGAAAGCCTCTTCAAGTCCAGCACTGATTGCCATTCTTGTGATGGCAATCTTTGCGGCTCTGACTACATTTGCAGCATATAGCCGACTTGCTTCATCTTCAAACTTAATTCCTAAATTGCGTGCTAAATCTCCTTGTGTGACACCATCTTCTTCTTGTACAATCATTCCTATAATGATGAATTGATCACGTACATGTCTATCCCATCTCCGAAAGTCTCCAGAATGTTCATCTGAACCGGCTGCAAATTTTTTTGATAATGTTTCAAGCCAAGATTTATTGGTTCCTTTGAAACGATTAATATTAAAACTCTCAGAATTGGTAAAATCTAATTTTGTCGTAGGATGGTATTCTAAAAGTCCTTCAAACCGCTCACTCTTCCATTCATCAAGAAGCCAGTATTCTAACCTCCGACTTGCTTTTGGATCATGGCCTGTAGCTCTGTTAACACCTTGACGAAGTAAGTCAGGGGCAACCTGGCGAAAAGAATCTGGGTCCTCTTTAGCCCATGTTGAGAATGCTTCTGTGAGTCTCTGGATTCTCTTTTTTTCTAGAGAATCCTTCTTTGACAACTGTTCGCTACTAGTCATGCAATCACCGTTAAGGATATGTTTTGATATTACCTGGCACTATTTGAAAGATAGTGTGTGATGCACATGAATACTTCATGTTAGTTCTAAAGCAGTATTAAGCCATTTCTTTGCGCCATTTCCACAAAATCTCAATTTCCGATTCAATATCAAAAGATTCGCCGACTGTCCCAGCCCTCTCAAGCCTTGATTTGATAACTTCAATGAATTCTTCATCAACAGGTTCACCAACTATTCGTTCAGCGAATTGAGCAATACTGATACCTGCTCCAGTAGCAATTGCATGCTCTACGCGGCGTTTTTCCTCATCATCTTCAGGGGGTCTTACGAATCGACTCAAGCTTCCACCTCCGCGCTCCAAGGTGAAACACCCATCTCAACCTGTTGGACTAACTCATCACTCCAGTGACTCAAAGGTCCACTTTCTGCAAGTGGTTCAACAGCAGGTTGCTCACTCCATACTGACTCTTTCATCTGAGCACGGCCAAGAACTATGGCTTTGCGAATAATTTTCGCCACGCTTGCTACCGCCAATGTTTGGCGATCTGTCAAACTCCAGTATGAATCGCCTCTTGGGTGTGTATGTGTCCAAATTTGGAATGGAATTGTCGCACCTTTTGGTGGGTTCAACCCCACTCGTGAAATTGTACCCCAATCAATGAAGCATAACCCTTCAGCATCAACCAACATGCTGACTTCCATCCTAACAGTCTCACTGATGGAATAGAACCATGGCC
>Ga0302127_10001164_pt1 | contig 15397 bp, 14 predicted proteins | sample CB4_SCM_MG_FD_204452 | JGI IMG/M metagenome (GOLD analysis project Ga0302127, IMG submission 204452) | Marine microbial communities from Western Arctic Ocean, Canada - CB4_SCM | ecosystem: Environmental > Aquatic > Marine > Oceanic | place: Canada: Western Arctic Ocean | collected 2017-09-24
GGCCCGGATTGCTATTCGCAAGGTATCCACAACCTTGCCAACACCCCAATAGAAATGGTTGAATCGACCTACCCACTTCGTTACAGCCGGTATGAGTTGCTTGCTGATTCAGGCGGCGCGGGACAATTCCGAGGCGGACTTGGCGTCGCGCGCGATGTAGAGTTCCTGGGCCGCAGCGGCCAACTGAATACCCAGTTCGACAAATTCAAGATCGCACCGTTTGGACTTTTCGGCGGTGGTGACGGCGCCTGCGGTCGGATGGTGTTAACGAGCAACGGCCAGCAATCGTCACTGCCCTCAAAGACAGTCAACCAGGAACTTACCAGGGGCGATGTGTTGAGCATGCATACTCAAGGCGGAGGAGGATTTGGGGAACCGACTGCCAGGGACAAAACATCGATTGGTAGAGACCTCCGAGAAGGCAAGATCACCAAGGCTGGGCTGGAGAAGTCATACGGCATAGACCCCTCCAAATTTGACGGGTAACGCATAGTGAAGATCACAAAAGTTGAAACCATGGTCATCGCTCTGCCCAACCGCTGGGCTTATGGCTGGCACGGGCTTCAGATACCAATTGGCAGGTATGTAATTCTTCGGTTGGAAACAGATACCGGCCTCGTTGGCCTCGGCGAGGCGCCGACACTCCCGGACTGGGGCGGTGAACATGCGCGGTACTACGGCGAAGATCCCGAGACCGCTATTCACATGATCCAAAAGTATTTTACACCTATATTGATAGGCGCGGATCCACGCGATATTTCCAAGCTAATGGCGCAATTGGATGTCCCTGTTCGCGGGCATATGTGTGCCAAGTCGGCGATCGACCTTGCCCTACACGATCTTGCCGGCAAGGCGGCGGGTGTACCGGTGTACCAACTTCTCGGAGGCGCGATGCGGAAGAAGATCGCAATCTGCCACAGCGTTGGTCTGGCACCGCCGAAGGAGGCTGCAAACGAAGCGGCGGTCGCCGCTGCCGACGGGATTAAATCCTTCCAGGTCAAGGTTGATGGAGACCCAGAAACCGATTGTGCGGTCGTTGCCGCGATCAGGGATGCCGTGGGGGATGGTGCGGATATTTATCCGGACATCAACCAAGGCTACCGAACCCCCAAACAAGCGATTGCATCCGTCAAGGCAATGGAAAATTCGCGCATTTCAGCTGTGGAACAACCCGTCGAGGGGCGTGCAAACATGTGTCTGGTCACCGCGGGTGTGAATATCCGTGTATGGACCGACGAAGGCGTGTGGACACCGCAAGACGCAATTGAAGTTATAGGTCAGCGGGCGGCTGACGCGATCTCAATCTACTACACAAAATCCGGCGGCCTCCAACGGGCATTGCATGTTGGGATTATTGCATCGGCCGCTGGACTGCCCACGAACTTAAACGGGGCATTGGAATCCGGCATTGGCAACGCCGCAAATTTACATTTGGCTGCGGCAATGCCTGGTGAGCTCATGCCCTCGGTGATCCCGGTGACGACCCTGGAAGGTCGCGAAGTTTGCAAAGTGGGGGGCGTTTACTACACCGACGATATTGTGACCGAGCCGTTCGAGTACGAAGACGGTTATCTCACGGTGCCGCAATCGCCAGGACTTGGGGTAGAACTCGATCCTAAGAAAATTGACCGTTATCGCGTGATGTAGAACTTGTGATCTGCAAAGTAGCGAAGAGGGTGCTCTAGGCCCTCCAAACCCCAACAGCGAGGTATAAAAAGATGCCACAGCTACAAGTCGGCATGCATTGTGACGGGGACGCGTGGGAACCGGAACACTTGACGCTTGTCGAGGATGTCGGCTTCGACGTTCTCACCACTGGAGAACACATTGTCTTTCATCGTCCAATCCTCGAAGCGGTCTCGGTGCTTGGATACGCGGCGGCTGTGACAAAACGGATAAAGCTCGCGCCCGCGACTTTGATCCTTCCACTCCGTCACCCGACGATGGTTGCCAAACAATTTGCCTCCCTGGACGTGCTTTCAAAAGGACGCATGATTTTGACTGCTGGCGTGGGCGGGGACTATCCCCGCGAATTTCATGCCTGCGGTGTTCCGAAAACCCAGCGCGGGATTCGCTCCGATGAGGCCCTTGATATCATTCGTAAATATTGGGCGGGCGAACGCTTTGATTATCATGGAAAGATTTTTCAGCTCGAAGACGTAGATCTACTGCCGCTACCGGTGCAGGAGGGGGGGCCCCCGATCTGGATCTCCGGCCGTTCCGAGCCGGCTATGCGACGCGCAGCGATCAAGGGCGATGGCTGGCACCCCTATATGTATACGCCGGATCAGTGCCGCGAGTCGTTTTCGGCGGTGAAAGCCATCGCTGCCGATGCAGGACGCACGCTGCCTGACGACTACGCCTACGCATGTTTCATTTATTGCAGCATGTATGATGATGTAGAGGAGGCCCGGGCCAAAGCGATTGAGGTTCTGAGCTATCGCTACAATCAGCCATTTGAAAAAATCGTCGACAAATATTGCGCCTTTGGACCACCCAACAGAATCGCGGAGATTCTGGGGCAATATGTTGAAGCGGGCGCATCAACGATCTTTACCGGTCTGATAATGCCCCCCGAAGAGCGGGCGACCTATGTAGAGCGGTTCGCCAAGGAGGTATTGCCGCAGGTCAGGAAGCACACGCCCGCGAGCGTGGTATGAGCCAAGGGTCCGCCGAACCGGTAATCTCCAAACGATTGTTCGAGATCGCCCGCCAGGAACCGAATAAGGAGTTGGTATTTGATCCGACACTTGGACGTTTCACATATGGCGAAATTGCAGAAGAGGTCAGGCGCCTGGCGAGGGGATTGAGCATATTAAATCTCGGCCCCGATGACGTCGTTATTCTACAACTGCCCAACCGGGTACCGTTCATCGTATTCCACTTGGCGCTGACAGCGATCGGCGCAATCACTGCCAATGTACCGATCATTTATCGCGAGAATGAGTTGCGGACCATGATCGCCCTTACCCAGGCCAAGGCGCTGATTGTCCCCCGGAACTACGGAAAAGACGATTTCATTGCAATCGCCGAAGCATTGTCGTCTGAGCATTCCAGCCTTGAACATATATTTCTGGTTGGTGGCGACGCCGATGTGGTGCCCGACGGCATGATCGGCTACGAGCGATTCATGAAGGAACAGGCGGGTGATCAGGGAGGCGAATCGGCGTTCGCGCTCCAGCACCCCGATGCCGAAGATCTGACGGTCCTCGGGTTTACGTCGGGAACGACCGGCGAACTCAAAGGCGCCATGCTGAGCAGCAATACGCTGCGAGCCTGGAATATGGGGCTGATCGAGCGTTATGGCCTCACAGCCGATGATCGTATTTTCGCGGGCTCGCCATTGGGCCACGCGGTCGCGTTCGGTCATTGCCTGCGTATGACCTTCACCCTCGGTGCGAGCATCGTCCTTCTGGATCGTTGGAGTGCGGACGCCGCGCTCGATCTTATCGCCGACGAGAATTGCACATTGATCGCCGGGGCGACTCCGTTCCTCATGGACCTAATCTACCACCCGGCGCTACAGGCTCATGACAGTTTGCGGACCCTGCGCCTGTTCCTGTGCGGTGGCGCTGCGATCCCTCAACAACTGCTTGAAGACGCGCACCAAGCTCTCCCGCATACTTTTGTGACGCCGCTTTGGGGCATGACCGAATGCGGTGGGGTCACGACCTGTCCACATGACGCCTCTTCCGAAAAACTCTATACGACCGATGGTTCGCCCTGCGGCGGAATGGAGCTCAAGATCGTCGATCCGTCGGGACAATCGGTTCCGCACGACACAGAGGGTGAATTGATGGCGCGGGGGCCTATGGGGGCCGACGGGTATTATGGTCGCCCGGAACTTACGGCAGAGGCGTTCCAGGCGGACGGGTTTTTTCGCACAGGCGACCAAGCCTATTTGGATAAAGACGGCTATATCAAGATCACCGGGCGCATCAAGGATTTAATCATACGAGGGGGCGTGAATATCGCCCCGGTGGAAATTGAGAACGTTCTTTTCTCCCATCCAAAAGTAGTCAATGTGGCTGTGGTTGGGACGCCGGACCCGAGATTGGGTGAGCGGGTGTGTGCGTTCGTAATTCTCCAAGCAGGAGAAACCCTGGACGTGAGCGACGTGCAACATTGGATGGAGCAGGCCCGTGTCGCGAAACCCAAATGGCCGGAACGCATCGAGACCGTAACCGAGTTCCCCATGACTCCGTCCGGCAAGATACAGAAATTTCGGCTTCGCGAAGCGCTTGCAGGTACATTGTTAGAGAAAAACGGCTTGAAGTGAATAGGGACGATCCGTAGCTTCGACGGATGAAAAACCCCTTCCGCTATTTCAACTCTTCGCCTGCGATCATCCGCCTGACGGTGATGATGTATGTTCGATATCCGCTTTCGCTGCGGCAGGTCGAAGATTGTATGTTAGAGAGAGGCATCTACATCTGCCACGAGATGGTATGGTTCTGGTGGAACCGGTTCGGCCTGATGTTTACCGAGAAGATCCGGAAATAGCGAGTTCATCACGGTTGGTATTCGAACTGGCGCTGGCACCTGGACGAGGTTTTCGTGCGGATGAATGGCGAGACGCATTATTTGTGGCGTGCTGTCGATCACGAGGGCGAGGTGCTTGAAGTTTTTGCGACGAAACGGCGGGATTGCAAGGCAGCACTTCAGTTTCTGAAGGGCGCGATGAAACGCTAGGGTCAGCCCAAAGGTGATCGTGACTGACCGGTTCCGATCGTATCGAGCAGCGATGAATATGATCGGGAATTCCGCCAAGCATGAATGCGGACGCTGGCTCAACAACAGGGCTGAAAATTCACACCAGCCGTTCAGGCGACGAGAAGGCGCGATGTCGAAATTCCGGGACGTAAAGACCCTGCAGAAGTTCGCTTCCGTCCACGCCTTGATCCATAATCATTTAAATCTCGACCGTCATCTTATTCCACGCGAAACCTTCAAGCAGAACCGCTCGGCCGTCCTGGCCGAATGGCGCCAACTGGCGGCATGAATTTATATTGAGTGGCGATTCGGAGACTTGTTCGCATTAGACTGACACCACCCGGAAAACCTTTCCAACGATGGCGCAATTAGGGCTACATTGACGCGAAAACAGTGTTACCTGAGATATATCGGTTTAAAGGTGCCACCATGACAGACGATGACTTTCAGTCCCACGACCATTCGCATGACCATCCAGAAGGCTCGGAATTGTCCGAGACGCAGATTCGGGTGCGCACGCTGGAAACCATCCTTTCTGAAAAGGGCTATACCGATCCGGTAGCGCTCGATCGTATCGTCGAGGCTTTTGAGACCCGGATCGGGCCCCATATCGGCGCGCGCGTCGTCGCACGCGCTTGGACCGAGCCGGAGTTCCGGGAGCGTCTGTTCGAAGACGCCACCGAGGCGGTGAATTCCATGGGCCTTTCGAGCCCCGTGGGCAGCCATCTCATCGCCGCTGAGAATACCGAGAGCACCCATAACATGGTCGTTTGCACGCTTTGCTCCTGCTATCCGTGGGAAGTACTGGGGCTGCCGCCGGGTTGGTACAAATCTGCAGCTTACCGCTCTCGTGCAGTGATCGATCCCAAGGGCGTGCTGGCCGAATTTGGCGTGACGCTGCCGGCGGACATCAATATCCGCGTTTGGGATTCAACCGCCGAGACACGTTTTATCGTCGTCCCCATGCGCCCAGAAGGCACCGACGGCTGGGATCAGCAAAAACTCGCCACCCTGGTGACGCGCGACAGCATGGTCGGTACCGGCCTGGCTAAAAATGCCAATGAGGTCGCGCCATGAACTCGATCCACGATATGGGCGGCATGCATGGTTTCGGTCCCGTCGTGCCGGAGGTGAACGAGCCCGTGTTCCATGAAAAATGGGAAGGTCGCGTGATGGCCTTGCAGCGCTCGCTGGGTGTCGCCGGGCTTTGGACGATCGATATGTCGCGCGCCGCACAGGAAGCGCTGCCGCCGCAACGCTACCTCGCTGCGTCGTACTACGAGCGTTGGCTGATGGGGCTCGAAGAACGCGTTATGCAGTTCGATCTGGTCAGCCCAGACGAGATTGAGACCGGCCATTCGCTGCGCCCCGGACCCACGCTGAAACGTATCTTCAAGCCCGCTGACGCGGATAAAATGAACCGGGGAAATTACGCGCGGCCGTCTTCTGCGTCAGCCATTTTCGCACCCGGCGACCGGGTCCGCACTACCAACATCAACCCCGTCACCCATACTCGTCTGCCGCGCTATGCTCGCGACAAGGTGGGGGTCGTCGAAGCGGTGCGCGGCTGCCACGTATTTCCAGACAAGGTCGCGATCGGCGAAGGCGAGGATCCGCAATGGCTCTACACGTTGGTCTTTTCGGGCCGCGAATTGTGGGGTGAGGAATACGATCCTTCGATCAGCGTTTCGATCGAGGCGTTCGAACCTTATCTGAGGCCGGAATGAACGCGATCGACCCAGAAGCGGCGCGCCGCGCAACCGAGGCCGTGCCCAGCATCCCGCGCGGCCCGGAGGGGCCGGTGTTCAATGAACCCTGGGAAGCGCAAGCTTTTGCCATGGCGCTGGCACTGCACGAATGCGGCGTTTTCGCTTGGCCGGAATGGGCGGAGACGCTTGGCGTGGAAATCAAGCGCGCCCAGGCGCTGGGCGATCCCGACATCGGCGAGACTTATTACAGCCACTGGCTGGCCGCGCTAGAGCGCATCGTCGCCGAAAAAGGCGTGACCGACGATGCGACGCTTTCCAGTTATCAGAATGCCTGGGGCCGGGCCGTCAGGCGCACGCCGCACGGCGAGCGGATTGAACTCGAGCCCGGGGATTTTCACTCTTAAGCGGTGTCGGCGACGTCGGGGGCGTTTGTCTGACAATGCCCGGTCGATGATTCTGGCTTTGCCAGCGATTGGTTCGGGGCTTGTGCAGATACGCTTATGGGCGAGGCTAAATCCAAATCCGACCCTGATACAGTGATAGTTCGGGGCACCGTAAAGTGGCCCCGTGGTCCGTGAGCTGTGGCTCCAGGAGCCGTGCAGATCCGGAACCAAAAAGCTTCGCGAGGCGCTGGATAATGTGGCAGAGGGTTGGGGTCTTATAACGAGGAAGCTGTCACGATGATCCGCTATTAACACTTATGAATGTTTAAACGTGATCCCGAGACAGAACGCTCCCGACAAAAATATGAAAGGCTTGTGACAGATTATTATGAAGGATTAGTTATATCAGAAGGCTATAATGTGAATGATCCAAACGAATTTCTCTTCAACTCGTTAATTCCTCATGGAAAAGGGGGGATCGTCTATACCGGTGGTGGTGAAGTAGTCGAAGAATACGAGGGGAAATTCGACGGCGGTCAATATAGTTGTCAGGGAAAGTTGTTCAAAATTGGCGAAGTCTTCGAATGGAATGTTTTATTCCTCCAGAAGAGGTCGTTACAGATCGCAACAGGTGCCGGATGCACGGGGGCAAGTCCACCGGACCACGCCCACAGACCCCGGCCCCTGTTTCAATAACAGGATTAGCTCTCAGGCCGCCCTTATTGACCTTCAGGTCATGGAACAGGGCGACCTATTTTATCATTTCGTCCTGGGTCTAGACGCGCGCATTTGGCAGCATGGCGATCTCGCTCGTGTCTCTGTTTCGACAAAACAGATTCTATGCCTTATTCCCACGAAACAACAAATCGCGGCGTCTTCGTGACGTTTTTGCCATCGGGAAAATGTTGTAAACTGCGCCGTATATTAGAAGGGATATTGAATAAATGGCCGAAAATTTCCGGGAACTGATTGACGAACTGCGCGCTGCGGATGAGCTGATCGAGATCGAGAAGCCGGTCGATATCCGCCATATCGCGACCCTGGTCGACCAGTCTGACAAAGCGCTGCTGTTCACTAACGTGAACGGCTACGACATGCCTGTCATTTCAGGCGTCATCAACAGCCGTGAGCGGCTGGCGATCGCCGCCGGGTGCGAGTTTTCGGATATCGAAGGGCGCCTGCGCGAAGGTCTGGACCGGCCGATCGATCCGGAATTCGTAAATACCGGGCCGGCCCGTGAAATCTATGTGGAAGGCGATGACGTCGATCTGTATTCGATGCCGATTCCGCTGTTCTCGGTCCTCGACGGTGGGCCGATGATCACGGCCGGGGTGACGCTGTCGCGCGATCCCGACGAACCGGAAGATTCGCCGATCAACGCCGGTGTCTACCGCTATCTGGTCAAAGAGAAGAATTTGACCGGCATAGACATCGTGACGCCCAACAATTTGCACCGCTATGCCGCCAAGGCCTATGAGCGCGGAGAGCCGTTGCCGATTTCGATCAATATCGGTACCCACCCGTTCGAGCTGATCTGTTCTACCTACAAGGCGCGGGCCGGGGTCAGCGAACTTGGCATAGCCGGCGGCATGCGGGGCAAGGGCGTCCCGTTGACCCAGTGCCAGACCATTAACATGCCGTGCATCGCCGATGCAGAAATCGTGCTCGAAGCCGAAATCCTGCCGACTGGCTGGACCCAGCCGGAAGGGCGGTTCGGCGAGTTCACCCGGCTGATGGGCGGGCTGCACTGGAACCCGCATGTCCGGATCAAGGCGATCTCCATGCGCAAGAACCCGGTCTATTACGCGCTGCATATGCCATGGGAAAATATCTGGCCGTCGGGACCAATCTACGAGGCCAATATCCGGCGCGTTCTCGACGAAGCCGGCGTGAACGTTACTGCCGTTAACATCACACCGGGCGGCTGCTGCCACTGGCATGCCATCATTGCCATCAAGCCGCTGCCGGGCGACGGCAAGAACACGATTGCCGCCGCGCTGTCGGTTGCCGACATGAAGCATGTCACGGTGGTCGATGACGACATCGACGTATTCGATCACGTAGACGTCGAATGGGCGGTGGCGACACGGGTGCAGGCGGACCGCGATGTGTTGATTATCTCCGGCGCTCGGTCCAAGCCGCTCGATCCCAGCCTGCCGCCGCCGGGACCTTATTCGCGGGTGCCGACGACGGCCAAGATGGGGATCGATGCGACGATTCCCGACAATGTTCCGCGCGAACGGTTCCACCGCATTGCCTACGCATATGCCGACCAGGTGAAGCTCGACGATTTCATCGGTCCAGCAAACGGCGCAGCGAAACCTTCGCAAGAAATCGCCAGCGACGCGCTCGCCGCCGAAATTCAGGCGCTGGTCACAGAAACCCCGTTGTATTTCGCGGAACTGTGCGAGAAATTCGTCGCCTATGGTTTTCAGGCGGTCACCCGAGCGCTCGGCATTCTCCATGAAAGCGGGGTGCTGTGGCAGGACGCAGAAGGTCGCCACTGCCTGAAAGGATCGAAATTCGCTGCCGTACCGCCGAAGCGGTAATTGCTAATCGTCGTAGCCGATCAGCGAATGGACGGGCACGTCCAGGCGGTCGCGGCCGGCGAGAAAATTGAGCTCGATGATAAATGCGGACGCGACAACGTCGGCGCCGACGCCGCGCAGCAGTTCGACCGCGGCGGCGGCGGTTCCGCCGGTCGCCAGCAGATCGTCCAACAGCACGACTTTCTGACCTTCATGCAGCGCATTCGCCTGTATTTCGATAGTGTCCGAGCCGTATTCGAGATCGTAAGTGTGCGAAACCGTCTTGCCGGGCAGCTTGTCTTTCTTGCGGACCATGGTGAAACCGATCCCCAATCTCAGCGCCAGCGGCGCCGCCACAAGAAAGCCTCGCGATTCGATGCCGATCAGGCGGTCGGGCTTATAGGCAGCAATTTCTTCGGTCAGCCGGTCGACGGTTTCCTGCCAGGCCCCCGCATGCTGCAGCAGAGTGGAAATGTCGTAGAACAGAATTCCGGGCTTGGGAAAGTCCGGTACTGACCGTATATGGTCCTTGAGATTCATGGCGCGGCCTGATTGGATACTTGTCCCGCGAATGCGGTGCTCTATCCTACTCTATTGACCGCATCGCGCCAACGGAATCGCCTATGGAACACGTCTTTCACAGATTTCCGAATTCCCGCCTGCCGGTGGTGTCGCATGGCGACGGCATGTACGTCTACGACACCGACGGCAAAGAGTATCTTGATGGCTGTGGCGGCGCCGCGGTGTCGTGTCTCGGTCATTCGGATTCGGAGGTCAAACGCGCCATTGTCGAGCAGCTCGACCGCATCCCGTTTGCCCATACCGCGTTTTACACATCGGAGGCCGCGGAAACCCTTGCCGGCAGGTTGACGGCCCTGGCGCCGGGAAACCTCAGCCGGGTTTATTTTACCAGCGGTGGATCCGAGGCAACCGAAACCGCGCTGAAGATGGCGCGTCAGTATTTTGTTGAAAAGGGCGAACCCGACCGCTGCAACATCATCACCCGCCGCCAAAGCTATCACGGCAATACACTGGGCGCGCTCGCCGCCGGAGGTAACCAGTGGCGACGGGCGCAGTTCGAACCCTTGTTGTTCGAGACCCACAACATTGCGCCCTGTTACGAATACCGCGACCGGCGCGAAGACGAGACCGCCGAGGCATATGGATTACGGGTTGCGGACGAACTTGACGCTAAAATCAACGCGCTCGGCGCCGAGACGGTTATCGCTTTTATCGCCGAAACGGTGGTCGGTGCGACCGCCGGTGCGGTGCCGCCGGCGCCCGGGTATTTCAAACGGATCCGCGAAATTTGCGACCGGCACGGTGTCCTGCTGATCCTCGATGAGGTGATGTGCGGCACCGGGCGCACCGGGACCATGTTTGCCTGCGAGCAGGATGGCATCGCCCCCGATTTGTTGACCATGGCGAAAGGCCTCGGAGCCGGTTATCAGCCCGTCGGCGCGGTGCTTGTCGGCCAGCATCTGTTCGACGCTTTTTGCGCCGGCAGCGGGTTTTTCCAGCACGGCCATACCTATATGGCGCATCCGGCGGCTTGTGCGGCGGCGCTGGCCGTTGTTGACGCGATCGAGAACAGGGGGCTCCTCTCGAACGTGCGGGATCGTGGAGCGGAGCTGGACGCGGCGCTTCGCGGCCGGTTCGGCCAGCACGCCCATGTCGGCAACATCCGGGGCAGGGGGCTTTTTATCGGTATCGAGATCGTCAAGGACCGCGATAGCAAGGCGCCATTCGACACCGCTGCTGGTATCCCCGCCGGGATCAAGGCGGCGGCCATGGCAAATGGCCTGATGGTGTATCCGATGGGCGGCACCATCGATGGCAGCAGCGGTACGCATATTCTGCTGGCACCTCCCTATATCCTGGAAAGCGGTCACATATCTCTCATCGTCGAACGGCTGGCGGCGTCGATCGACGCCGTACTGGGCGTTTGAGGCGGGCGATTATCCTTAGAAATCTAATCGATCCAATTGTTTAGCTCCGGTCTTAAATCGCCGTGATCATTGACTACGTCAGACCCGGCAGGCAAGGTTGTCGACAAGTTTGCGGTTCGGGGTAACGGTCCGCATTCAATTGCGCGTCCGCGTAATAGCCGGCGATGTTCGATAAGCGGGCATTCCGCCGTTTGTCCGGGCAGCCGGATCACGCATAGGGAGATACGTCAGATATGAAAAAACTCGTTCTCAGCCTCTCCGCCGCGGTTTTGGCCACAGGGGTGTATGGCGTTGCGACCAGCGGAGCCGCCGTTGCGCAACAGCAATTTATATCGATCGGCACCGGTGGCGTCACCGGCGTCTATTATCCGACCGGCGGCGCGATCTGCCGCCTGGTGAACCGCAACCGCAAGGAGCACAAGATCCGCTGTTCCGTCGAATCGACCGGTGGGTCGATCTACAACATCAATACCATCAAGGCCGGTGAACTTGATTTCGGCGTTGCCCAGTCGGACTGGCAGTATCACGCCTATAACGGCACGTCGAAATTCAAGAATTCGGGGGCATATAAAGCGCTTCGCGCGGTGTTTTCGGTCCATCCGGAACCCTTCACTGTCGTCGCGCGTGCCGATTCCGGCATCAAAAGTTTCAACGACCTGAAGGGCAAGCGCGTCAATATCGGCAATCCCGGTTCCGGTCAGCGCGGTACGATGGAAGTCCTCATGGGCGAATTGGGCTGGAAGAAGGACGTGTTCAAACTCGCTTCCGAGCTAAAATCCGCCGAACAAAGCCAAGCGCTGTGCGACAACAAGATCGATGCGATGATCTTCACTGTCGGCCATCCCTCGGGCTCGATCAAGGAGGCAACCACGTCCTGTGCGTCCGTGCTGGTGAACGTGACCGGCTCAGCCGTCGACAGTCTGGTGAGCAAGAACGCGTTCTACCGGACGGCCACCATTCCTGGCGGCATGTATAACGGCTCGCCCAATGACACCAAGACCTTCGGTGTCGGCGCCACGTTTGTGAGCTCGACCAAGGTCGCAGACCGGGTCGTGTATGAGGTCGTCAAAGCCGTGTTCGAGAATTTCGACCGCTTCAAGAAACTTCACCCGGCGTTCCGTGTGCTGAAGGAAAAGGAAATGATCAAAGACGGTCTTTCCGCGCCGCTGCATGCTGGTGCCGTGAAGTACTACAAAGAAAAAGGCTGGATGTAAGTCAGCCGGTTTGAGGGGGAGTCCGTCCGGATTCCCCCTTTTTTGCACGGCGGCAAAGATCGTCGACCAAGAAAAATCTACGACCGGAACGGTTGCACGAGGGTGACGGATGGCGGACCAGGATCAGCCCGGAACGCAATTCAGCGACGACGAACTTCAGGACCTTGTAGCGTCGACCGACACGGGTGCCCGTAATCCGGGCGGCAACGTAGCGAAATTACTGGCTGGAGTCGCGCTGACATGGTCCGCATTCCAGCTCTGGATCGCCTCGCCGCTGCCATTCATGGTGACCGACTTCATTCCGGTGCTGAATAACGCCGAAACCCGGTCGATCCATCTCGCTTTTGCAATATTCCTCGCCTTCATGGCGTATCCGGCCCTGAAGCGCTCGCCGCGCGACCGAATCCCGCTCCATGACTGGGTATTCGCAATCGTCGGCGCCGCTGCGGCTGCCTACCAGTTTATGTTTTATGTCGAACTGTCGGACCGGCCCGGCGCGCCCATCGAAATGGATTTGTGGGTGGCGGGGATCGGCATGGTGGCGCTGCTTGAAGCGACGCGTCGTGCGCTCGGCCCGCCGCTGATGGTCGTCGCATTGGTGTTCCTGGGCTATGTCTTCTTCGGCGACAGCGCCGTGATTCCGGAAGCCATCCGCTGGAAAGGAGCCTCTTTTTCCAAGGCGATGGGCCACCAATGGCTTTCAACCGAGGGCGTTTACGGCATCGCGCTCGGGGTTTCCAGCGGCTTTGTGTTCCTGTTCGTGCTGTTCGGCTCATTGCTCGATAAGGCGGGCGCCGGCAACTATTTTATCAAAGTCGCCTTCTCGTTGCTTGGCCATTTGCGGGGCGGCCCGGCAAAAGCGGCCGTTCTCGCGTCGGCAATGACCGGTTTGATTTCCGGCTCGTCCATTGCGAACGTCGTGACAACCGGAACGTTTACCATCCCGCTGATGAAGCGCGTCGGCTTTACCGCCGAACAGGCAGGTTCGGTCGAAGTCGCATCGTCGGTCAACGGACAGATCATGCCGCCGGTCATGGGGGCAGCCGCCTTCCTGATGGTCGAGTATGTCGGGATTTCCTATCTTGAGGTAATCACCCACGCGTTTTTGCCGGCGGTGATTTCTTATATCGCGCTGCTGTACATCGTGCATCTTGAAGCGCTGAAGAATGATATGGAGGGTCTGCCCAAGCCTGGTGCGGGAAAAACCGTCCAGGCCCGCCTGATCGGCACCGGTATTTCGGTCAGCAGCATTATTATCCTGTGCGGCATCGTCTATTACGGCATCGTCGGGATCAAGCTGTTGACCGGCGATTTCGTAGGCTGGGTTATGGCGGTTGCGGTTTTCGTTATATACATCTTGCTGATTGCCTATGCGGCCCGCTCTCCTGATCTGGAGATGGACGATCCGAATTCCGAACTGGTCAGCCTGCCCGAGTTCGGACCTACCTTCAAAACCGGGCTGCACTACATTTTGCCGATCGTGGTGCTGGTCTGGTTCCTGATGATCGAACGCAAATCGCCAGGTCTGTCGGCGTTTTGGGCGAGCGTATTGATGCTTGTCATCCTGGTTACCCAACGACCGCTGAAGGAAATGTTTCGGAAATCGGGTGACGTCTCTATCGCACTCAGCCGTGGCTGGGCGGACCTGATCGACGGCATGATCGCCGGTGCCCGGAACATGATCGGCATCGGCGTCGCGACCGCGGCTGCCGGTATCATCGTCGGCACTGTGACCCTGACCGGCATCGGGCAGGTCATGACGGAATTCGTTGAAATTCTGTCCGGCGGCAATTTGATCATCATGCTGATCCTGGTCGCCATAATCAGTCTGATCCTCGGCATGGGTCTGCCGACGACAGCGAATTATATCGTCGTTTCGTCGCTGATGGCCGGCGTGGTTGTCGAGCTCGGTGCCGCGAACGGCCTGATCGTGCCGCTGATCGCGGTCCATATGTTCGTCTTTTATTTCGGGATTATGGCGGATGTGACGCCGCCGGTGGGGCTTGCCTCCTTTGCGGCGGCTGCGGTTTCCGGCGGCGATCCGATAAAGACCGGTTTTATTGCGTTTTTCTATTCGCTGCGGACGGTGATGCTGCCATTCCTGTTCATCTTCAATACGGACCTGTTGCTGATCGATGTCGGTGTGGCTGACGGCATCGCGGTGTTTATCGTCGCGACCGTGGGGATGCTGGTTTTCGCGGCGGGAACGCAGGGCTTCTTCATCGCAAGGAGCAGGGTCTGGGAATCGGTTGCGCTGATCCTGGTCGCCTTTACGTTGTTCCGGCCGGGTTTCTGGCTCGATCAGGTGCAGGCGCCGTTCGCCGGGGCGGATCCGAAAAATCTCGAGCAGGTGGCTGGTGCGCAGGCGACCGGTGCGGAAATTCGTATATTCGTCTCAGGTCAGAACGCGTCCGGCGAGGATGTCGAAACCACGGTTGTATTGCCGCTCGGCGCGAAGGGCGACGGCGCAAAAAGGCTGGAGGCCGCGGGTATTAAAATCGTCCAGAATGCCGGCAAGACCATCATCGACGATGTGGTCCAGGCAGATTCCAGAGGCAAGCCGACCGCCGCGGCAAATGCGAAACTGGAATTCGATATGGTCGTATTGTCCGCCGAAGTGCCGCAGGACAGGATGGCGAAACAGCTCTTCTACATCCCGGCGATCTTGCTTCTGGCATTCGTCTGGATAGTCCAGCGTCGTCGTCGCCGGCCTGCCGACACTGCTCAAACTGCCTCTGCATAAAGGCTTGCGGATATGTATGAACACATTCTCCTTCCCGTCGATCTTGGCAATGAAAGTTCCTGGGTAAAGGCGCTTCCGACCGCGATCGAATATTGCGGTGCATTTGGAGCGATGCTGCACGTCATGACGGTGATGCCGGATTTTGGCTCCCCGATGGT
>Ga0302127_10001166_pt1 | contig 15372 bp, 14 predicted proteins | sample CB4_SCM_MG_FD_204452 | JGI IMG/M metagenome (GOLD analysis project Ga0302127, IMG submission 204452) | Marine microbial communities from Western Arctic Ocean, Canada - CB4_SCM | ecosystem: Environmental > Aquatic > Marine > Oceanic | place: Canada: Western Arctic Ocean | collected 2017-09-24
TAGGAAACTCCATCATCAAGCATATTTGAATAGGAATGTGGCATAAGTCCAGTTGAGTGACTTACAACATGTTTTAGTGTGATAGCTCTGGAAGAGAGGGCGGTCCCAATTTTCATACTTGGAAACAAATCAGAAATTCTTGCATCCCAACTTTGTAAATTTTGATTAACTAGCAGCGCAGCAGCTGTACCAGCAAAAGTCTTTGACATAGAAGCAATCCGGAATATCGAATCAGTATTTATAGAGCCTCTTTCTTCTACGCTTCTCACACCCCTAGATTGCAAATGAATAATGCCTTCACGAGAAACGATCGCAAATGCGACTCCGGGTATATTTTTCTCGTCTGAAGCTTGCTCTAGCCAATCAATAAATGGAGAGAAGTCATAATTAAACGATGTCTCAGCAAATTCTTTATCTGCATGAACCCGAGAAGAATGAAATGTAGATACCATTAAGAATGATATCAGTGATAAAAATAAGCCCTGGAAGCTACGGGAACGAAGCGATAAGCCTGAACCATGGCTGAGATTCTGATGAGAAATTGGCAATAGATCTCCTATTAAGTTTTCGAGGATCAAACACTGGTTAAGCACACAATCAAAGCGACGGATGCAAAAATAATACGGTGCTTCTTCTTTAGGGAACACTACGTAGATTAAATAAACGTGAAATGCTGGCAAAAGAACGCCGACCTAATATATATTAAGTCGGCCAAGAGGGGCCTCTTTTTAGCAGATAATGGCATCGCAAACATGAACCCATAATTTCGATTGCTATTTGCTCAGAAGCTAAAGGTTTCCTCAACGGTTATATTCTCGAATAACTAGAAAGCGCTGATTTATTTATGCTCTATTTGGAAGGCTATGAATCAACACCGCTGATAAGGGATTTTCCTTCTTCGAAAATGAAGACATAGACCGATCTTAACTTAATGGGTCACCGCTGGATCCAGTCCATTTTATCTAAACCTAGTTTGGCACTACTTGTTCTAACTATGAATTTCTCGTTGCTAGACGATAAAGGGCTACTACATAGGATTCGCTGGGCCAACTATTGTTGAAAAATAACTGGTCAACATTAGAATCAAACTAGCTATTAACATTTCCCAGCGAATCGAACTTGCCAATTTCCTAGTATCAGTTTGAGTGGCTATGATGGGCACGAATATCAGCTTGTTGGCCGCCGCTATGCCTACGATTATGACCACCAAGCTTAGCTTACTCAGAAAAGCCCAACCATAAGGAGACGAGATAAGCTCGCTTGGAGATTCAAGTAATTCAAGGATCATAATCAGTCCTGATGCAACAAGTAAAGCCAAGATAACAATCGCATAATCACCAAATCGCTTCATGATCAATCGCAAAAAATTTAGATCACTGGACTCAGTAAATTTATAAAGTGGGTACAATGAACCTATCCAAAGAGCAAAGGCAGTCACATGAATAACTATGCCAATCTGTGGAACTATCGACAACACTGAAACATGCCCAGCAAGGCGAAAACTTGAAGAAATAACCAATAAAGCGAAGAAATGAATCGCTATGATTAAACCATAAAAATTTTGATTGGACGCTCGAGCTAAATGAGTTACACGTCGTAGGGAAAATAGACAAGACAGCAATACAATTACGAACCCTATTAAGCGATAAAGCGTGACATCTCCGAGCTGAGCACCCAACAGAAGTGATGCCATTCCCCAATCAAACATTCCCGCAAATCCATTGTCGTTGATCAATCCGACCTGGATCAGAAAATTTGCCACAACTCCCTGAAAGCCTATCAAGGACCCAATAAGAATATAGCTTAGGATTCTATGCAAAGACAGCTTGCTACGGTCCGAAAACTGCCATAGACAGTAACTGCCACCCGCAATACTGGCAACCCCAATATAAATCAAGAATTTACATACTAGACTGGCGAGCTCCCAACTAGTTGGGATTGAAGACATCACGGTTGTTATATCAACCTACTTTGACGTTATCAATATTAACTATCAGAGCATTTTTTGTTCTGATGGCCAAGATGATCTTATGGGGCATCTGGGTCAACGGTAAACGTGTATGAATTAGTCACCGTATGTCCATCGGCTCCGATAACAGCCCAATTTACGGTGAATGCACCAGGATGCATCCCTGGTGTTTCCAGCCGGAAGTTAGCCATTGCCTCTGCGTTGGCTTCAAAGTTTGTCGGCATTTCATGACCAACCCCCATTAATTCCAATTTAATCAACCTAACTGGGCCATTAAAGACCAAGTCAATGTGCGCAGGAGCCGCCTTAACTGTAGCTCCATCGGCTGGGGCTGCTTCCTTTAGGGCTGTATGAGCAGCGGAAATACTGAAAAGCAAAGCTAATAACGTGATTGTCGCTACTCTCATTGATGTGGAAATTTTCATTTGGAAACCTCATATTCTTTAGGGTCAGTTGATCCTAACTGAGTAATTACGAGCATTCGAATTATCGCAGCTTTAATAGGCTACTGACCATGCGACCGGAAGTATCTATAGTGCGGCATATTGTCGCAGAAACTCTATTTACGCTTCCAGACATGATTTAAGGGTGACAGATTAATTTCATCAAAAACCGTTTGAGGTCTAGAATTCAGTACTGTGAGTAAAATATCTGCAATATCTGAGGCTTCAATTGCGTTTTCACTGTCAGCACCAGGTTCAAAATGCAAGTCGTCGAAAAAGGGTGTTCGCACGGCTCCTGGATTAATTAGAGTAACTCTAACTCTCGATTTCCCACACTCTTCACGTAGAGATTGAGCAAATCCACGAATTGCAAATTTACTGGCACAATAAATACTACCTTGGCGAGCGCCTTTTAAAGCTGCCTCAGAACCAGTAAAAACTATATCGGCTTGACCTTGTCGTTTAAGTGTTGGCAGAAACACCTTCGTAATTATCGCATGGCTCATAAAATTTATATCCATAACCATACGCATATCGGCAATAGATAACTGTTCAAGAAATGCCATCTTCCCCAGGCCAGCATTATTTACCAAAGCTTTGATAGGCTTGTTAATTGACTTGAGAATATCGTTAGTAGCTTGCTCCAAATTATCCAGGACCGAGACATCTAATTCTTCGGTTCGCAAACGGTCGTGATCGACCTCAAAGGAGTCAAAATTTTTAGCGATAGCAATTACATCATAACCGTCAGCAAGCAAAGCCTCACTCATGGCTAAGCCTATTCCTGACGATGCCCCTGTAACAATGACTACCTTATCTTTGATACCTTGGTTTTTTCCCATTTTCCAGCCTAAACCTTATGCGCAACGATAATATTGCTTAGAAGAAATGAATTCGAATAAACTTTTTTCTAGAGCTTGAAGACACTCTTCTTCTGTATCACACATAAGCGAGGTCATGCCATCAGTTTGAACAGTATCCCGCGCTAATAGAGGCTCGTCGGGATACAGCTTTACAATTTTCTTATGAAAATCGATAGGCATTCTAAACATTCCAGTACTAACTGAGTGAATTAAATCTCCATCAAGGGAAGTAAACACTTCTTTGAATAGCACCTGATATCGTTCTAAATACGACTCATCAAATACTAGTGGCTCGAATCGAAGCGCAATAGGCCAACCTGCCTGCTGTAATTTCTTTAACGACTCTAAGCGCTTAGCGATTGATGGCACTTTGTGTTCCCAGCTATCGGTCGATAGCTGATCAGTAAAGCTCATAGCGACTACGCAATTAGCAAGCGGCTCTGTATCTAATAATTTCCTGATCTGAGTGCTTTTCGAACGAATCTCCAATGTGGCTGTGGGAAGTTTTCCTAGCAATGGCAGAAAATATTCACAAAAATTACTCACTGGCTCCAAAGCCAAGCTATCGCAGTCATAGCCGCTGTAGAAGACCGTCCTATTTTCGCTTTCAGCGACAGTTGCTGTTATAGCAGCACCAAAATCTTCATAGTTTGTGAACAATACATAGTTTGCTGAGCGATACATACCCTGTAAGAAACAATATCGGCAATCATAAACACAGTTCATCATATGCGAAAAGTAGTAGCTTCGGTCCTGATTGAACCCATAACCGTCCGGCACTGGTAACACTAAATTTCCATATTTTTTTGCTAGTATCAAGGCGGGGGCTTTTTTTTGTAAGCGAAAATTTTGACCCGAACGATTAAAAATCTGACCATAACGTTCACAGGAAATTTGGGGGACATCCGAGAATCGCTCCAACAACTGCAGAACCCGGTCACTACGTGCTACTTCTTCTTCTATATAAATCGCTGAAAACATCAAGCCATTCTACTCATCATTTAGCCTTAGGAGGAGTGCAACCCTGCATTAAGACAAGTTACCAATTCTCTCGCATTGACAAATTTTTGGGAACATATCGTAGCTAACTCATGTTTTTTTGATAGCGCATAATACCTCTGACACAAGCGCAAGATTTGATGCTGATAGGAAACACTTAGGGAATAATTTCTTTGCAAGTTTTTGTATTCCTCAGGTAGTCCATAAGCTATATCAAATTCATCAGCCAATTTAAGTAGAAGCTTAAATAATTTTGCTATGTTCTCACCATGATTCGCTATCAGGTCAAACACATTTTGCGATTTAAATCGCTCAACGGGTGTAACTAAATTATCGGAGATAATTTTGAAGCACTGAATAAATTCTGAGCTCGCATACGCAGACGCTGCTCGATAAAAAGCAGCAGATTCCATATCGTATAATACCAATCTCGGATATATCGTTTCTGGTTCATTAACTGTGCATACTTCTCTGGTTTCAAAACCTTCTATTAGCATGCCTGGATAACAGCAATCCCCTGTTTCTTGATCAACTATCTTGTGGGCTAAATATCCGCTACCCAGCCTAGCTGTTCTATGCCCAGCTATTCCTATATTTATCCAAATTGTCGCCAGTTCCGGTTCATATTCTAAACTCTCTAATTGCCAGCGGTGAAGAGCCTTAACACCTTGAGTCATCGCAGACTTACCCATGCCAGTAACTAACAACACCATACCATCTTTATTTTTATAGGTTTGCGTAAGGCCTGGAATTGGAGCATCTCCCTCTGAAAACACTTTCAGCAACCCAAATTGCTTCATCAAAGGCTTAGCTTCAAGTAAGTGCGCTACAAGAATATTAATTTTTAATTTACGCATTATCTATATAACCTATTTCGAAACATCACTAATTTTTTTTGGATCGCAACACTGCAGTTGGACCTGCACTTGTTTCAAAAAGCCACTAAGCAAACTATAACCCGGAGGAGTATTTATCGATCAAGGTGACGAATTGTTCCGCTAGACCCGAGTTATTTCTTTTCCATGCGCCATTTATTAAGATTAAACACTTTTCTTTGAGGGCCCTGATAGCTAGTGTGCGCTGCTGCCCGCTTAGTACGGAGCTATTGAGAAGGTTTTCTAAAGCGACCACACGAAACCTATCCATACCCCAGTACTCTTTAGAAAGCTGATCATCATGCCCTCCGTACTTTTCGAGCAAGGGCTTATCGACATAAAGTACGGGGTAACGGCAGCATATTCGCAACCAGAGATCATAATCTTCACATACTGGTAATGATTCGTCGAAAACCCCGACCTCATCAAACAAAGCTCTCTGTATGATCACCGCTGAAGGAGATATAAGACAAAGAGCTAGGCAGCGCTCAAATATTTCTCCTCCGTATTTCCGATGTTTGTTCATCGGGTTTACCCGCCGGCCATTTCTGACCCAAATTTCATCAGAGTGTATCAGGCAAAAGGTTGGTGCGGCTTCCAATGCCGCTCTTTGCAGTTCAAGTTTATCGTTTGACCAAACATCATCGGAGTCTAAAAACGCCACCCATTCAGCAGATGTTTCTATTAGCCCTCGGTTACGCGCTGAACTCACTCCCGCATTTTCTTGATAGACATATTTAACTTGCGGAAAATTTGATCTAATAAAATCTTGCGTTCCATCGCCTGAGCCATCATCGACTACACAAATCTCATCTGCGGAGCATGATTGTCTCAACACAGACTCAATCGCCCTGCCAATCAAATTACGTCGATTGTAAGTGGGAATAATTACTGCAACAGAGTATTTCACGAGCAAGCTACCCTAAATGGCTATGACTTAACTTCTCTATTTAGAAAATGGATCAGAACTCTTGGTATTTTAAGAATACAAAAATGGGAACCGAAGTTCCCATTTCATTGAAGTAGCTTTAGATCTCTATCAATCGTACTTAGCCAATTCTTTTCTCGCAATAACGCGACGGTGAACTTCATCCGGCCCATCAGCCAAGCGCAGAGTTCGCTGGCTTGTCCACAGTGCCGCCAAAGGAAAGTCTTGTGATACCCCAGCCGCACCATGCATCTGAATAGCTCTATCTATAACTCTTAATGCCATATTAGGGACGGCAACCTTAATCTGGGATATCGCATCTCTAGCAGCCTTATTTCCGATTGAGTCCATCAGCCATGCCGCTTTATAAGTTAATAAACGACACATCTCTATCTCGATTCGACTATCAGCAATAATGTCGTAATTACCGCCAAGCTCCGACAAAGGTTTACCAAATGCTTCGCGACTTACAGCACGTTTACACATAAGATCTAAGGCTTTTTCAGCTGCGCCGATTGAACGCATACAGTGGTGAATGCGCCCAGGCCCGAGACGGCCCTGGGAAATTTCAAAACCGCGCCCTCGGCCAAGGATAATATTGCTCTCAGGTACCCGTACATTATGGAATTTTATGTGCATATGTCCATGCGGAGCATCGTCCCTGCCAAATACATGCATAGGTCGAACTACTTCAACACCTTCAGCATCCATAGGTACTAATATTTGCGATTGTCGATTGTGCTTTGGAGCATCGGGATCGGTCACCACCATGGTGATCATGATTTTACAACGCGAATCTCCCGCTCCAGAGATATAAAATTTTTCACCACTAATGATCCACTCGTCTCCTTCCAAAATAGCTCTGGTGGAAATATTAGTTGCATCAGAAGAAGCGACACCTGGCTCCGTCATGGCAAAAGCGGAACGAATCTTTCCTTCTAAAAGTGGTTCAAGCCATTGCTTCTTTTGCTCTTCGGAACCATAACGTTCCAATACTTCCATATTACCGGTATCAGGGGCACTGCAGTTAAACGACTCGGAAGCCAAGCGGCTTCTACCCATAATTTCTGCTAGATGCGCATATTGAAGATTAGATATGCCAGCGCCGCCTTGGCTTTCTGGCAAAAAGAAGTTCCACAAGCCGAGTAATTTAGCCTCCTTTTTTAGTCCAGCTAAAATTTCTTCTTGTCGTGGTGTGTGGGACCAGCGATCACCAACACCTATTTCATGGTGATACTCTTGCTCAATCGGTTCTACCTTTTCTTCCACGAACTTCCGGATCTTTTCTCTAACTTCTACTAAATTTTCTTCTAAACCCAAATCCATCATTTCACTATTTTCCTCTATACATAAATAATATAAAACCTAAGACAGTCTTATCCGGCTATTGTACCACCACCATCGATTACAATCGTTTGACCTGTGGTAAACGACCCGGAATCAGAAGCAAGGAAAACCGCAGCACCTGCGATTTCGTCCGGCTCACCAATCCTTCGTAACGGGTACTTAGACACAGTTGCTTCGTATATTTCTGGATTTTCCCACAGCGCTTTAGCGAAATCCGTTCTTACTAGACCTGGCGCAATGCAATTCACCCTTACATTTTTCGGGCCCCACTCAACCGCTAAGTTACGCGCCATTTGCATGTCTGCAGCCTTTGATATGGCGTAGGCACCCAGAGCATTGCTGCCTTTTAAGCCACCAATAGAAGAGATAATCACTACTGCACCTCCTCCTTTTTTTGCCATTCCAGGAATAGCCATTTGGCACAGCCTGTGAACGCTCCCTATGTTGGCATGCATTATCTTATCAAATGCTGAATCTGGTATTTCCTGAGAGCTACCGAAGAAAGGATTAATCGCTGCATTACACACTAGAATGTCGATAGAACCCAATTCTGACTGTGTTTTGGTAACTAGATTTTGCAATTGTTCTTGGTAGTTGATATTGCTTGCAATAGCAATAGCCTTCCCGCCCTCTGCAATAATGCCTGCTGCTACATCATCACATGCATCTTGGTTTCGACTAGAAATTACAACTATAGCTCCTTGCTCTGCCATTCGCTTGGCAATTGCCTTGCCAATACCCTTCGTCGATCCGGTAATAAGGGCAACTTTGCCTTCCAAATTAAATAGACTCATTTCTTCTCCAGCATTGTTCTACTATATTATTGAACTGCCAACCATTAGTTTCACGAATTGTAGCCCGGCCTTTTAAAATACCCGAACAGCCCGTGAAATAGGAAACTAAGCTAACAACTCAATCACCGAAGGACAAGAAGATTAGTTATTTTATGGGAAGACGGTATTAATCGGTCCAGGGACGCCTTCCTTTGGAAATACTCGTGCCACCATCCACAGGTATCACCGCGCCATTGGTATAAGCCCCAGCTCGAGAAGCCAGGTATGCCACAATGCCAACTAATTCCTCAGGTTGACCAACGCGATGCAGCGGACAATCATCTTCAATATCAGCAATAAAGTGCTTAAAAACATATTCCGTCATCCGTGATTCAAAGAAGCCGGGCGCCACAGCGTTCACAGTGATTCTTTTAGGGGCCAAATCTACCGCTAAGGCCTTAGTAAGATGATGCAAGGCTGCCTTGCTGGCCGAATAAGCAAATGTTGGTACCCGCTGGACAATAGGTACATGGAGACCGTCCATGGACCCGATGTTGATAATTCGCCCAGGGTCATCATCAGTAGAAGATTTTACAAGCTGAGAAATCAAGTCTCTAGTTAAGGAGAAGACTGCATTTAAATTGGTACTAATTACCTTTTCAAAACTCTCATCTGGGTAATCCTCCAACTTAGCTCCCCAGTTTCCGCCCGCATTATTAATAAGAATAGATAAACCATCAAAACGATCATCGACAGCGGCTACAATCTTAGATCTGTCTTCTTTTTTAGTAACATCAGCAGCAACAGAAAAACAACTCCCATATTTCTCAAGCTCAGTTAACGCCATGTCACACTTTTCTTTTTTCCGAGAAGTAATAAGGACTTTTACGCCATTTTGTAAAAGGCCTTTCGCCATGATTAATCCTAGACCACTGGATCCGCCGGTAATTAGGGCAGTTTTACCTTCCAAATCAAAAAGTCTACTTAAACTAAAGTCATCCATTTTATTAGTATTCTCACTGCCTGTACTTGCTAGTCAACTATTTTAACTAATTGCTTGCCAAAGTTTTTACCCTTTAACATGCCACGAAAAAGATCAGGTGCATTTTCCAGCCCCTCACCAATACATTCCCTGTATTTAAGCTGCCCTGTTTTAATCCAGCCACCCAGTATTTCTGTAGCTTCAACCCAGTTGTCTCGCCATTCGGTAACCACGAAAAAACGATGCTCTGGGATCGAGTCTAAAGCCTTGAGAATATGGAAAGGTGTTTCCGCTTTCGTAATGTCTTCGTCATTATAATTTGAAATATAACCACAGATAGGAACGCGAGCCCCTTCATTCAGCAGTGGAGCAACCGCTTTTGTTACTGCTCCTCCAACATTCTCAAAATAAATATCCACACCATCGGGGCATGCTTTAATGAGAGCTTGCTCAAAGTCTTCTGCTTTATAATCAATGCAAGCATCGAAACCGAGCTCATCCACAACATATTGGCATTTCTCCGGTCCGCCTGCCACACCAACGGCACGCAACCCTTTAATTTTTGCAATTTGGCCCACCGCAGAACCAACTGCACCGGAAGCCGCAGCGACAACCAAAGTCTCACCAAACTGCGGCTTCCCTACTTCAGTTAAACCAAAATAGGCAGTCCGGCCTGGCATTCCGACCACCCCTAGATGTGCTGATAGGGTCCCGTTATCTGTATTAACTTTCATTACTCGAGGATCATCAGCTTCTGCTACAATATGTGTTTGCCACCCCATATGAGCGGCTACTGTATCGCCCTCCGCAAACTCATCAGAATTAGATTTTAATACGATACCTGAAGATTCACCTGTCATAACGTCACCTACTTCGAGTGCAGATGTATAAGATTTCACATCATTCATCCTTCCACGCATATAAGGATCCAGAGAAAGCCAAGATACTTTAATTAGGATTTGATTTTCTTCTAATTCTGGAACTTCAGTCTCAACAAAATTGAAACATTCGTCTGCCGGTTCTCCGAAAGGTCGTTTCGCAAATAACACTTGGGTATTCTTCATTTTATATCCTATAAATAATTCCTGAACCCGCTGTCTAAGGTGATTCAATAAATTTGAAATCGCGCGCCAAATTGCTAGGGTAATAATTCTAGAGCGCGGAAGTCTATCGTAAGCGGGCCATTGATAACAGAGCGTAATCTAAAATACCAAGATCACCTTCTAGCTCATATGCAATTATCTAGAGTCATATTGCCAGCCTCACCCTAGACATATGAGCCCTCTCCTCTTTAAATGCCAGTCGCTTAGTGATTACAAAATGAATAGCCAGACGACCTTCTCTCTTTTTTAATTTTCTGGCATTTCTGGTTTAACGTAAGATAATTAATACCAAGCGGATTAACTCGACACCAATAAGAATAGAGCTTTCTAAAGCTCGATTTCTCATATACTCTTTTGGCTGAATCATTGACTCTTTCTACCTGTGAAAATCCATGAGCCGGCTCTTTCTTCAGCCCACATTGCAAAAGCTGGTTGATAATCGCGCTGGGCAAATCTTTGCACCGCGAAAGCTTATAAGTCACTATTCCAAACACTGCAATAGCCTCGTTTATCTGAACAGACATTCCATAACTAACAACCTTTTCTTCACTATTACGGACTACTAATAAATATAACGTTCCAGCTTGGTTGACGAACATGTCATGAAATATGTGACTATTTTCTTCGCTTGTAAAACTAGACTAGCCCAAGCAAAAATTCAGCCATCATCGCCGCATGGTTCTATGCAAAATGGATTCCTTAACTGCATTTCCTTTGCGCAGTACTTATTTTGTAAGCGCATTAGAATGTACTTCTAAATTCACTAACATTACTTCTCTAGGTACTTTTAAATTATAACCAGAATCCGCCAAGTAACAATCAAGCTCCTTGAGCTGCTCAGATGGCTCATAGCCTGGGTCAAAAAACTGGCTCTATTTAGTGTTTTACCTCATATCCTGATACCGCTTCAAATAGTTGCGATTAAATATTGATTTTTAAGAGATAATTCTTCAAAGTTAAGTTCTTCTCTCAAATTCTCAATTAATCACAAAGTTATGCCTCAACAAACCCCAAAAAACCCTCTAACAGTAATAGTCGACAATTCTAAAGCGATACCTTCTACTTCGGAGCGTTCTAATTCTGAATTTCCGTCTGCCACCGTTTCTCAAGACTTCAACAGAAGGAGTGTGAGCGAATCAGCGTCTGACGCGAATAAAAACTTCACACCAATCGATTTCTCTGATTCCAATTACTATCAAAATCGAGAGCTCAGTTACTTGGAATTCAACCTTCGAGTATTGAGCCAAGCTAAAATAGACAAGCATCCGCTAATCGAGCGCTTAGTTTTTCTCTTAATTTTCAGCTCTAACCTAGATGAGTTTTACGAAACTCGTGTGTCCGGGCTAAAAAAACAATTAGATTTTGGTCGACAGCGACCTGGCCCTGACGGTAAATATCCAGAACAAATTCTGAAAGAAATTCACGCAGAGGTGCGCATCGCGCTTCACGAACAATATAAAATTCTGAATGAGCAATTATTTCCAGCTCTAGCTGCTAAAAATATCCATTTTCATCATCGAAATCGATGGAATGCTGAATTGATTGAATGGACAAAGAAATACTTTTTTGACGAAGTTTTGCCGGTGGTCAGCCCTTTGGGTCTAGACCCTGCACACCCGTTCCCACGACTAGTTAACAAAAGCCTAAACTTTATCCTTTCCCTGGATGGAAAAGATGCGTTTGGAAGAGATAGTGGTTTAGCAATTGTACCTGCCCCGCGCTCACTACCGAGGCTTATTAAAGTTCCTCTAAGCATAATGCCCGAAGGCGACAACTTTGTTTTCTTGTCATCTATAATTCATGCCTTTGTAGATGAGTTTTTCCCGGGAATGACTGTAACCGAATGCCACCAATTTCGCGTTACGCGAAATTCAGACTTAGAAATGTCTAATGTAGAAGTTGAAGATGTTGCCAGCGCCTTACAGGGCGAACTGCACAGTCGTCGGTTTGGGGCGGCGTCAAAGCTAGAAGTAGGAATGGAATGTCCAACAGAACTAACTGAGTTTCTTTTGCAACGATTCAATCTCACTAAAGAAGAATGCTTCACTCTCGACGGCCCAGTAAATTTGCAGCGGTTGACCGCTTTGACCGATATGATCGATCGCCCTGATCTCCGTTTTCCCAAATTTTCCCCCGGCACGCCCAAAGCGCTTCAAGAAGGTGCTGATATTTTTAGCGCAGTTGAAAAAGATGACCAATTACTGCTGCATCCTTATCAGTCTTTCGTTCCGATAATTGACTGGTTGAGACAGGCTGCTAAAGACCCTTTAGTGTTATCTATCAAACAAACCCTCTACCGCACCAACGAATCCTCAGAACTAGTTGAAGCGTTAGCTGATGCAGCTCGAAATGGGAAAGAAGTGACTGTTTGTATTGAATTACGAGCACGGTTTGATGAAAAAGAAAATATCCAATTTGCCAGCATCTTACAGGAAGCAGGCGCAGTAGTTGTATACGGAGTGATGGGTTACAAAACTCACGCAAAAATGCTGTTATTTGTTAGGCGTGTGGGTAAATCATTAAAACGTTACGCGCATCTTGGAACTGGCAATTATCACCGTAAGAATTCATTACTCTACACCGACTATAGTCTGATGACAGCAGATGAAATCGTCTGTGCAGATGTGCATAAAGTTTTTCAACAAATCACCGGCATGGGCAAAAAAATTCATCCAAATCTACTTATTCATTCTCCTTTCAATTTACGGAAGTCTTTGATCAAACTAATTGCTGCAGAAAAACTGGCGGCACTTGCAGGTAAACCTGCAAGGATATTAGCCAAACTTAATTCCCTAACTGACCCAGCAATAATCAAAGAACTCTACGCCGCATCTCAAGCCGGGGTGCAGATTGATTTAATAGTGAGAGGAATCAGCTGCCTTAAGACGGGCATACCGGAAGTAAGTGCAAATATTCGTGTTATTTCTGTGGTGGGTCGTTTTCTTGAGCACTCAAGAGTCTACTATTTCCTAAATGGCCCTCACCAGGTCTACTGCGCAAGTGCTGACTGGATGGAGCGCAGCCTTTCAAACCGAATAGAGGTTTGCTTTCCGATTCTGAAGAAAAAGCACGCAACCCGAATAATGAAAGAAATGGAACTCCATTTAAATGATACCGGACAAAGCTGGGAGCTCATGGCAGATGGAAGTTATTCTGGCAGGGATATCGAATCAACAAAATCGGATGATGTTCAATTAAAACTATTGCGACAATTATCTCAGTCTTAACGAAAAATTGAGCTAATTTTTTAGTTAGTTATTAACGAGTTAGGCATTAGCAAAACTCACATTAGGCAAACCGCTTTGCTCCATAGCTGGTAGGGTTTTTTTATTTTTAACCATGAAATCAAGCATTCCTTCCCTCAAAGCAGTGGTGCTTAGGTTTATTACTTTAATTTCATAGGTCTCCATTAAGGCACTTAGAATGCACCAACCAGGCAATAATAAATCTCTACGCCTTTCTTTTAACCCTGATAGCCCAGAATTCATCGCTATCGTAGTCGCAAGAGTTGATTTGACTTCCTGCAGAGAACGATAACTAATTTGTGATTGCCCGAAGCCTTGTTCATGACAAACTGCAGCCAGCATTTTTGCCGTTCCGGAAGATGCATAGACTTCGTTCCATCTCACTTTTCCCAATTCCCTGGCGATGCTTTGAAATATTTCCAATGCCGCAGCTACACCAAGATCCATTTGTGATTCTATTGCTGCAACGGATAAACTTGATTCATCAAAAAACCGATCTCGCCATGTCATACTACCAATCGCTAAACTTCGAGTCATAAGGCGTTCATGAGACCTCCCAACAATCACTTCAGTACTTCCACCACCGATGTCAATTATTAGTCGGTGAACATCTGATACTGGCAGTGCAGTAATCACTCCTGCATAAATGAGCACTCCTTCCTGCACACCACTAATAATTGATATATCAATGCCTAATTTAGCAGCAGCTTTGACAAAATCACTGGCATTTTTTGTTACACGAAAAGTATTAGTCCCTAACGCCCAATATTGCTGTATGGGGTATCGATCCATTAAAAATTTGAAATGTTGGAGAGTTACCAAACCTCTTTCAAATGAGGCTGATGAAACTTTTCCACTACTACTAACACCTTCACTCAATTGGACTTTTTCACTACAACGTTCGATTATACGAATACGACCATTCTCCCATTCACCAATGAGTAAATGAAAACTATTCGAGCCTAGGTCGATGCATGCATACATAAGAAATCAGCGACGCTGTGATAGATTGAGGCAAGGGTGGTACCCTGCCGAGCTTACTTATGCTATCGACTTGATGCAGGCAAAAATTAGAAAACAGAATTGTAGAAAACAGCCGGATAATTTAAATCGCTAAGAGCATCCCCCCGCCCGACGATTAAGTTGGTGTTGAAGTCTAAATCATGGATTGTTGAAAATTTTCTAAGCCAACCTTATCTATAAGAGTAAGCTGAGTCTCAAGCCAATCAATATGCTCTTCCTCACTATCCAAAATCGAACTTAGCAAATCTCTGCTAACAAAATCCCCAATCGACTCACAGTAAGCAATACCATCTTTAAGATCCGGGCAAGCAATCATTTCCAGCTTGAGATCACATTCAAGCATTTCCCGAGTGTGCTCTCCAATTAAAAGCTTACCTAAATTCTGCAGGTTGGGTAATCCTTCAAGGAAGAGAATACGCTTAATCAATTGATCCGCATGCTTCATTTCATCGATTGACTCATGATGTTCTTTTTCTGCCAACTTATTAAATCCCCAATCTTCATACATCCTAGCGTGTAGAAAGTACTGGTTTATCGCAATCAGTTCATTTCCAAGCGCCGTGTTCAAATGCTTAATAACTGTGGCATCTGACTTCATGAGAAACTCCTTAAAATTTTAATTATGGAAGCTTGGCTTCTTAGCTCCGTTTTGTCAATCAAAACTCACTTAAGTCTTTGTTTTAAATGGAGAAACTAAATGATAAGCAATACCATTTCGATTTAACGACCTATACTTCTCAGGCTAGAAACAGCCCGGACGCATAGAGCCTTCTAACTCTCCCTTATAGAACACTGTACCAAACGAGATTCTAACCAAAAGGA
>Ga0302127_10001169_pt1 | contig 15329 bp, 11 predicted proteins | sample CB4_SCM_MG_FD_204452 | JGI IMG/M metagenome (GOLD analysis project Ga0302127, IMG submission 204452) | Marine microbial communities from Western Arctic Ocean, Canada - CB4_SCM | ecosystem: Environmental > Aquatic > Marine > Oceanic | place: Canada: Western Arctic Ocean | collected 2017-09-24
GGCTGGAACCCGGTGACAGATTTCAGCAGCGATGCATTAACAGCAGGACAAGGCTTTTTAATGTATGTTTTCGCAGATACAGACTTTGATGGAGAAGATGATCTTCCAGTCACAATAAGTATAGATGGCACACAACAGCAGTCTACGATTTCAGTTGTATCTGAACCCAGCGACTGGAACCTGATAGGCAACCCTTATGGCCTTTCAGTTGATATTAACCAAATGTTAACAGATAACAATAGCAGGTTCAATTCAACCGTTTATTCATTAGATCGCACTAATCCAGGCTATAGGACTCACAATGGTACAGTAGGTAATATTCAAGGTGATGAGATTAAACCATTTGATGGTTTTTGGATCCAGGCTGATACGGATGGAAATGTTTTTGAATTCACAGAGCAAAGCATCCGCAGAGGAAGCATTAATAGTAATGGCAGAACAACTACGGATAACACTAATGGAAGTGCTGTGTTCACTTTCACCAATGGTGGCTATAGCAGTTCAACCTATTTATCCTTCACTTCAGAAGGACACATCAATTTAGATCCAGCAGATGCAAATCGACTTGTCCCCTTGTCCCCAGCAGAACATTTAACAAGCATGATCTATGAGTCTAGCAAATCACTGGCCATTAATAATCTTCCCTTTGATCTTTCTACTGATATATCCATGGATATGGATGTAATGATGCTTTATCCCACAGATGATGGCTATGCTACACAGGCAGAGCAGGTTGACTTAACCTGGGATATTACAAATCTTCCTCAAGGCATTACCCTGGTACTGAAGAACAACATAACGGGACAGAATATCAATTTAACAGGATATCCATCTGCAATCATTTCTCTTCCCAGTAAAGGCAGTTTTTTAACTTCCGGAGATTTTATGGCAACTTACCCAGTTGTAGGTCAATCTCAGTTTACTCTATCTGTTTATGGTACATTAGCTGCAGTAGAAGATGATATCCTGCCAGAGCGCCTTACTCTGCACAGTGCATATCCCAATCCATTTAATCCAAGTACTGTAATCAGTTTTGATCTTTCAGATGCTGATATGGTATCGTTAGACATCTTTGACATTGCCGGTAGACAGGTAGCTTCACTGATAAGTGAATACATGATTCCTGGCAGCCACCAGATCAACTGGAACCCTGGCAACCTTTCATCAGGTATATATTTAGTGAACCTGGTTGTTGGGGCAGAAACATTTAATCAAAAAATCACATACATTAAATAGGTACAGATTATGAATAACAAACTCACCACACTCATTATTATTGCTTTAAGCATGTTAACCTTTGTTGTAGCTCAGGATCCACCGCCACTTCCCGGCGCTCCTAACCAGGGTCCCATTCCAGGGATGGGATGGTTAGTCATCAGCGGACTCATTTTAGCTGCAAAAAAGTACTTTGGAAGCCATAAGAAATAAATTTAGTCAAAATCCTATGATAGGATTTTTGGTAAAGGCAGGCCTTTTTTATATTGTCTGGCAGGTGGTTTATGATCTTGTCATATATCCTGATGGTCGCTTAGATCAATTTCTCGCAGTATCTGTAGCAATCCTTGCAAAAAATGGCCTGGCTCTTTTTGGATGGCAGATCAATGTTTGGGACAGGTTGCTCGTTATAGACGGCTACCGCGGCGTTGAAGTTTTAAACGGATGTAATGCGTTAACGCTCATGGCACTTTATTCCGGGTTTATCATTTCTTTTCAGGGCCCAAACAAAAAAAGAATAATATATCTTTTGAGTGGAATAGGAATTATTTTTATTTTAAATGTGATTCGTATTATGGCATTTTCACTCGCCACCGTATATTTCCAGCCTCATTGGGACACCTTTCATGAATTCAGTTCTTTTATTTTCTTCTACCCGGTCATTTTAGGTATATGGTATCAATGGACATTATTAAGCGAAGAAAATACCCAATCACCCTCAGAGTTATCTATAGCCTGACCCTTTTTTCTATTTGTTATATCACACTCGTTCGACCGGTTCGGGTTTATATTAATCAAAATTATATTGCACCGTTTTATCTATCTCTTGATAAGACTGAAAATTCGCCTGTTACCTTGACCACTAGGCGTATCAATATTCAACCAGATGGCTATAATTCACCACGGGGCTTTGGTATTCCATTTGGTGGTTATTTCTGGTTACCATTTTCTTTATTGATAGCAACGCGTCAAAAGTGGCCTGCCATCGGTCTGATGGGCTACCATGTATTTCTTGGAATCCTGCCACCATATCTTGCATTTTTATTTATAAAACAAGTTGTCTGGGCAGGTACAGGTCTAAAAGTAAATGAAACCCTTTTTCAGGGCGTTTTTCTGATATCAGTCTTTTGGGGAATAAAGACTATTTTGATCCAATGGAAGAAAGAGAAAAATATCTAAGAATTAAATTATTTTTAACTGGTAGATAATGCTTCATACATATCCCAAATAGGCAGGAAGATCGCCAGGGACAATGTCAAGATAAAGATACCCATGATAACAGTGATGAGTGGTTCAAGTGTGGCGGTTAATTTTAAGACACGATCCTGGACTTCTGCATCGGTCATATCACCGATCTCTTTGAGCATATCATCCATTGCACCGGCATCCTCACCTACTTGGATCATTTTTAAAACGTGAGGCGGGAAAATATCATGGGTGTGTCGCTGGATGGCAAGAGCCACCTTTTTCCCCACTTCTACATCTGCATGAACTTTTGCTAAGCGATCCTCCACAAATGTATTTCCCGCAGTTCTCCCCGAAATATCCAATGCTTCCAGAATAGGAACACCGGTACGATCCAGAGTATCCAGTACATGGCAAAAACGTGAAATAGCCATCTTTTGCGCCAGAGGCCCAAAGATGGGGATGCTTAATATAAATTTATGCCATTGATATAGTCCTGCTTTTGTCCGTAAGGCTCGCCAGAATACAAGAATAAAAACCAAACTAAAAAAAATGACTCCGGTCCAGTTATCCTTCATGAACTGATCAATCCCGAGCAAAATTCGTGTTGGCAATGGAAGCTCGATTCGGGTATTGGAGAATAACGTGGAGAACCTGGGCAAAATGTAAGTCACTGCGAACACACCCACCATTAAGGTAATCCCGATTACAATGGATGGGTAACGAATGGCCGCTTTGATTCCCATTGTCAATTTCAGATCATGGGCAATAAAATCTGCCAACTGGAACAACACTTTGTCTAATACGCCGGCCCTTTCACCTGCTCTTACAATATTCACAAACATATTATTAAACACTTTAGGGTGTTTGCTCATGGATTTGGAAAGAGACATTCCGCTGGAAACATCATCAATAACTGCATCAATAGTTTTATTGAGCAAAGGATTTGTTTGGTCTGAATGGACAGAATCTAATGCATCAACCAGGGGAACTCCAGCTTTCAGCATTACCGATAATTGTCGGGTGAAATTATAAATATCAGTGGGTGGAACTTTTTCGAAAAAAGTTAAATTTATATCCATAATGGATTCTTTTTTCTTCGATACAGAAATGGGTGCAAGTCCCATTCGTTCTAATTGAACTAGTACATTTTCTTCGCCTACGGACCTTAATTCTCCTCGAACAACGCCACTGTTAGCATTCGTAGCTATATAAGAGAAGGTTAATAATTTTTTAGTCTTTTTTTCGGAGGCCATGCTGATCCAATTTTCGATAAAGTGTCATACGGCTGATCCCAAGTTGTTGCGCAGTGAGGGTCATGTTCCAATTGGTTCTTGAAAGTCCTGCCTGGATCACCTCATATTCTAATTCTTTTAAGGTTTTTATCGCCGACGTATTTACGGAATGAATTTGCCCTTCAACCGGCCTTTGATCTTCAGATGACGATGAAACATTGATTTCATCCGAAGCTGACGACACAGGATGTGTACTAGTCGCTGGGGAAGTGTATTCGTGTCGGGGCTGGGATGATTCGTCCAAGATAGGCATTATTTCTTCTTTAGTGATAATTGGTATATCATTAATAAGCACAATTCGTTCCAGAGTATTTTCTAGCTCCCGTACATTCCCAGGCCAATCATAGGATTGAAGGGCCTGCATCCCATCGTGAGAGATACAGCCTGTAACAATATTATGTTTTTTCTTCAAACCTTTTAAAACATACATTGCTGTTGCAGGGATATCTCCTATTCGATGTCTGAGTGGTGGAATTATCATTGGAAATACATTAATCCTATGAAACAGATCTTGGCGGAACTTTCCTTCTTTAATTCTTTGTTCAAGGTTTTGATTGGTAGCCGAAATGATTCTTACATCAACTTTAATGGTTTCTGCCCCACCTACTCGCTCAATTTCACCGCTTTCTAATACTCTTAGTATTTTGGCCTGGAGCGATAAGCTCATATCTCCAATCTCGTCAAGAAAAATAGTGCCTGAATTCGCAATTAAAAATTTTCCATCTTTTCTTTCAATGGCTCCCGTGAATGCACCCTTTTCATGACCGAAGAGTTCACTTTCTAAGAGCTCAGAAGGAATTGCGGGACAGTTGACCGCAATATTGGGTTGATCTCGGCGTAGGCTTATTTGGTGCAGGGTCTTTGCAATAAGATTCTTACCTGTGCCACTTTCACCATATAAAAGAGTAGTTACATTTTTACTCTTAATTTGGTTTAGTAGATGATAAAGGTCTAACATCGACTTTGACACACCTACAATCTTTTTAAATCCAATGGATGAAAAGTGGCGCCTAGATATTTTCGGCACATCTTTTAGAAAATCATGAAACTGTTTAGCTGAATTTAGGAGTTCCAGTACTTCTTCATTGCTAGAACTCTCTGGATCTATACATCCAAAAAGCCCTACTCCAAAATTATTAAGCAGGTTCATACTTGCTTCTTCACTGCGAATGATTCCTATCACTGGCACAGTGGAATTGATTGAAATCAGTTCCTTGATTAAACGCATTGGAGGCATTAAAGGTAATTGATCTTCAATGATGATTGTATCAAATACTTTGGTTTGGGCTGCGCTCAGGGCAATCATACCATTTTGCACATAATCTACATGAATATCAGTCCCTGACAGTTGAGGAATACTCTTTTTGTTCCCACCTACATATAATACTTTGATCATTCAATAATCCTTGTGGTTCCCAACGTTTCATAGACCTCGGATAATGTCGTGTCTCCACGTTTTATTTTTACGACCCCATCTTCCAATAAGGTGATCATCCCGTTTTTTCGAGCCAATTCCTTGATCTGGTACCCAGGTGCATTTTCTAAAACAAGGTTTGAAATATCACGGTCCACCAGCAACAATTCGTAAATCCCGATTCGCCCTTTATATCCGGTATTCCGACATGCAAGACATCCTTTCCCTCTAAATCCTTCCAAGGATTCATTTGGGTCTAGTCCTGCTAACTTCAATTCGTCTGTAGTTGAAGAATAGGGTACACGACATTCCTTACAAATCCGACGTACCAGCCGTTGCGCTAATATACCCTTCACTGTGGAAGCAATTAGAAATGGCTCCACGCCCCAATTCAATAATCGGGTAAACCCGGAAGCGGCATCATTGGTGTGGATGGTGCTGAATACCATGTGTCCGGTCAATGCCGCACGAATGGCTAATTCCACCGTTTCTTCGTCTCGAACCTCACCTACCATGATGATATCCGGGTCTTGTCGCAAAATAGACCGCAAGGCAGACGCAAATGAAACGCCCGATTTTGAATTCACTTGGGCTTGGTTAATATTTGCCAGATCATATTCGATGGGGTCTTCTACCGTAACTATATTCACATCCGGACGCTCTAATTTATTCAGGGTGGAATAGAGAGTTGTTGTTTTACCGCTACCTGTGGGGCCGGAAACCAGAATTATTCCTTCACCGCCGACCAGCATGTTGCTGAATTTTTTTTCGGAACTCTCCTCAAGCCCTAGATCTATTAATGAATGGAGTGCTTCCGAAATATTCAACAAACGAAGTACTGTTTTTTCTCCGTAGAGTGTTGGATACGTGGAAATACGAAGATCTAATCGGCCCATGGAAGAATTGAATAAAATACGTCCGTCCTGTGGTCGCCGTGTTTCAGCAATATCCATATTTGACATAATCTTGAGCCGGGATACAAGAGCAGTATGAATATCTTTGGGCAAGGCCTGGAAATCCTGCAAGCGACCATCAATTCTAAATCGTATCCGGATATCATTTTCACGTGGCTCTACATGAATATCTGAACAACGGTACCGTTGGCTTTGGGTAATAATACTGTCTACCAATTCAACAATTCTTGTTTCATCAAACAGATCAGATATTTCTGTCACTTCATCATCAGATGAACTCACATCCACAAAACCGGAAATACCATAATAAAGATCAATGGCATTTTCAATTTCCGTTTCTGTCACGATCACAGGCTCTATTTTAAGCCCGGTTTCATCCCTAGCGGCATTGATAGGTGACGCATCCAGTGGATCGGATACAGCAATATTTAACGTATTGTTCAACCTGAATAAGGGGAGAAATTTTTTGGAGCGAATGGTCCGTTCCGGGATAAGACCCATAATGGTTTTATCTATATCATAATGTCCCAAAGATAGATAGGGGATTTTTAATTGCTGACTGACATACCTATTCAATTCTCGCTCATCCAAGTATCCCAATTCCCTGAAAATAACACCAATATACACGTCCTTTTCTTTTTGGATGGTCAACGCTTTCTGGAGTTGATCTTGATCAATCTTTCCAGCCTGAATGAGCAATTGCCCGAGTGAATGTTTTCCGGTAATTGCCATTAAAACATGGTGGAAAAATACCAGTCGATGATGTAATTCCCGCCGGTAGGTGTGGTGGTCAGAATCGATAAAAGTGTGCCGCCGGCCAAATAGGGGCCGAATGGAATTTTCTGGCTTTTGGAGATCATTTTGGATCCCAGCATGATAAATACGAAAATGGCAGAAATTGCAAAACTTAAATACAAGGCCAATACTGAATATTCAATACCAAGATATCCTCCCAGAACCAGCCCTAGCTTAATATCTCCAAATCCGATACTCTCCTTTTTCAGGATAAATTGACCAATCAATCCAATAGCAAATAAAAATCCTGCAAAAACAAATGCCCCCGATACCCCATCTTCCCAATTTATCGGGAGCCAGTTCATAGGAAGCCCTACAATTAACACTGCGAGACCAAAGAGCACAAATCCATTTGGGATGATAAAATGATCAATATCAACAAAGGTAATGGCGATCAAAAGATATGTTAAAATAAGATACATGAAGAATTTTTCGTTGATGCCAAAAATAATAAAAAGCCAAACCGTTAAGCCAGCCGTGAGTCCTTCTACTAAAGCATAGCGGCTTGAGAAAGAGTCTCCACACTGACGGCATTTACCTCCCAAAATGAAATAACTCAAGATGGGAATATTATCAAAGGGTTTAATGGGTGTTTTACAAGAGTTGCAATGGGATGCCGGTTTGATCAAACTCATTTTTCCCGGCACTCGATAGATTACAACATTCAAAAAACTACCAAAAGAAGCGCCTAGAATAATTAGGAAAAAAAAGATCATGGAATCTGGAACTATGGTCATACTATTTCAACCCTTTCCATTATTTCCATAAGGTCACGAAATCGGAATGGTTTTCCTAATATTTGATCTGCACCGCTTGCTTTAAATAAATCCTGAACCGAGTCCACATTGTTACTGGTGATGAGAATGAGTAGAATGTCTTTAAACCGTTCATCAAATTTCAAAAGCCGAGCAACACGAAAACCATTCATGCTTGGCAGAAGTGTCTCAGATACGATCAAATCAGGTGATTCCTTGCAGGCACGGGTATAGCCTTCATACCCGTCTTTTGCAGTTATGACCAACATATCTTTTTGTTTGAACCTGTTGGATAAACTGCTCAAGATTGCATCATCATTCTCAATAATGAGCACAGATTTTTGTTTATTCTCTGACATATTTAAAAAAATGGGGTAACGCCACCGTTTAGCCAGCGATTCCCTTACCTCGAATTATTCAAAATTAAACATAAAATTTAAAAGTGTCACATATTATTACAATGTTGACCAAAAGATATGTTTCATAGTGTTACAGTCAGTCATAAATATAAATAAAAAGTATAAATTGAATATTTTTTACTTTTTGGATGGATCATTTATATTAATTTTAACTTCATGACTTCTGTTTTTTCAACCAATCCACCTAATTTTTCCATACAAGATATAGAAAAATATCTATTAATTAATTTTGACTTATCTGGAAAAGTAATAAACCTATATAGTGATCGAGATCAGAATTTTCTTATCAAATCTGAATCAAATCAAAAATTTATTTTAAAGATATCTAATCCGGCTGAGCAACCTGAAATCTTGGATTTACAAAATAAGGCGACCCTATATATTAGATCACGAGAACCGAATCTGGGCATTCCTCTTCAAATTGGTGAAATAAAAGATTTTAATAAGGATGGAAAAACTTACTTTGTTCGCTTGGTCGAATACTTAGATGGACAATTTTTAAAAGATTCATTAGTGGGTAATGCCGCCCATGAAAAGTTGGGGCTATTTTTAGGAACGTTAAGTCATTCACTGGATGGTTTTTTTCATTCAGCCGCAGATCGTGAATTTGAATGGGATGTCCGAGCCATAGAATTAATAAAATCTAGATTAGACTACTTGAAATCAAAATCTAATAAAAAAACAGTAACTCATTTTTTAAACGAATATGAAAATAATGTACTGCCTATAGCCATTGAACTGAAAATGGCTGTGATCCATAATGATGGAAATGATCATAATATTCTGGTAGACGAAAAGGGCGAGACCACAGGCATCATCGATTTTGGAGATATAGTTTACTCTTATCAGGCTGCAGAACCCGCTGTGTGCATGGCATACCTAGGATTGGAAAAAGAAGACGCATTTACGCCAATGGCCCAAGTTTTGAAGGGTTATCATTCTTGTTTTTCATTAAACAATTCAGAATTAAAATCCGTCATATATTTAGTCTGTATCCGGCTTTGTATTTCAGTTACTATGTCCGCGTGGCGTATGAAATTATTCCCGGAGAATAAGTATTTATCAGTGTCCCAAAAACCGGCTTGGGATTTGTTACGAAAATTAGAAAATCAAGATTTAAAAGATTGGTCAAACAGATTAATGGATTTCATAGAGTGTTAAATGAAACTTTCTAAAGTACAATCACTTTTAAATTATTTTCCATTATTTGATTTGTTAGATGACTCATCTCCTTCTACAATGAAGTTTATTTTAATAATTGTCATTCTAGTTCAAAATGCTAGATAAAAAAACAATTCAAACCCTTCGAAAAACGCATCTCGCACCGTCATTGAGTTTGTCTTACGGTAAACCACTCCATATTGTAAAAGGAGAAGGACAGTATCTTTATGATGCGGATGGATGTCAATATTTAGATGCGGTAAACAATATCCAGCATGTGGGCCATTGCCATCCAAAAGTGGTGGCAGCTGCCCAACTCCAATATAAAAAACTGAATACCAATACACGGTACTTAGATAAAACAATTGTCAATTATGCACAGAAGCTTACGGACAAATTGCCTGCTGGACTTGATGTCTGCTTTTTTACCAATTCTGGCAGCGAAGCCAATGACTTGGCTCTACGTATTGCTCGTCACGTCACTCAAAGCAAAGAAACAATCGTCCTGGATGCTGCTTATCATGGCAATCTGTCTTCCTTGATCGAGATCAGCCCCTATAAACATAATGGAAAGGGTGGAAGCGGTGCCCCTGACTTTGTTCACACGGTTCCAATGCCGGATCCATTTCGTGGAAAATATCGTGGAAAAGACTCCGGAACAGCGTATGCAAATGAAGTTCAAATTATACTTGATAAAATTCAAGAATCTGGAAAACGAGTTTCTGTATTTATTGCTGAATCACTCATGGGTTGCGGGGGACAATTAGTACCACCACAAGGTTTTCTGAAAGAATCATTCCAAAAAGTAAGAAATGCTGGCGGATTCTGTATTGCCGATGAAGTGCAGATAGGGTTTGGAAGAATGGGCGATCATTTCTGGGGATTTGAGACTCAAGATATTGTCCCAGATATTGTGACTATGGGAAAACCCATGGGCAATGGTCATCCACTTTCAGCGGTAGTTACCAGCAAAGCCATTGCGGAAGAATTCAATAACGGCATGGAATATTTCAATTCATTTGGTGGGAATCCTGTTTCCTGTTCTGTGGGACATGCGGTCTTGAATGTGATAGAAGAGGAAGGGCTACAGCAAAATGCGAAAGATGTTGGTAAATATTTGAAATCATTATTAAACGAATTAAAAGAAAAACATTTTCTCATTGGCGATGTGAGAGGACATGGATTATTCCTGGGGGTAGAATTGGTTCGCAATCTAGAATCTTTAGACCCAGCAGATAAAGAAACAGACCAAATTGTGAATGCCATGAAAGAAAAAGGAATCCTAATCAGCTCCGATGGGCCGGATCACAATATAATAAAAATAAAACCGCCGTTAGTTTTTAACCGAGAAAATGCTCTTTTCTTCACCGAAACATTGGACGAAATTCTATCTTGGGATAAGGACAAGTTATAAACATGAATAAACCAATTTTAGTTGGGGGACTGCTCATCCTTTTTATTATTGCAATGATAATTATGAATGATGCAACAGAGATGAAAGTGGAAAAATACTGGGAAGATCCTACTGTTTTTCAAGTAAATCGAGAAGAACCCCGTGCTCACTTTTTTCCATTTGAATCGGAAGAACTGGCTATTCAAAATGCTCCAATAAAGTCAAAATATTTTCAATCACTGAACGGGACATGGAAATTCCATTTTGCAAAAAATCCTAGCAAAAAACCGAAAGGGTTTCATCAATCAAGTTACAATATCAAAAACTGGGACGACATTACAGTTCCTGGCCATTGGGAAATGCAGGGCTATTCCGTCCCCATTTATCTCGATGAAGAATATCCCTTTAAACCGGATCCGCCAAAAGTTCCTTTTGATTATAATGCGGTAGGCTCATACGTAAAAACGTTTGAATTGGACGAAACATGGAATGGCCGGGATATTTTTATTCGTTTTGGTGGCGTTCGTTCTGCTTTTTATGTTTGGTTAAATGGGGATTTTATTGGCTACAGCCAAGGGTCAAAAACACCTGCAGAATTCAACATCACTAATTTGGTCCAAAATGGCGAAAATAAACTTGCTGTGGAAGTTTACCGGTTTTCGGATGGCTCCTATTTAGAAGGGCAAGACACTTGGCGGGTCAGCGGATTAGAAAGAGATGTATATCTTTATGCTGCACCCAAAACACGCATTTCAGATTTCTTTGTTTATGCCGATCTGAATAAAGATGGCCGTTCTGCCAATTTTTCTGTCAAGGTTGACCTTTTTAATCCAGAACGATTTACGGGTAAATATAAAATCGATGCGGTCCTAAAAGGGAAACGTGTTCTTTATAAGAAGGATTACACTGTAGCTATCGATTCAACAAATTCGGTTGAATTTCAGGCAACTTTTTCCAAAGTGAAACCGTGGTCTGCCGAAACGCCTTACCTTTATGATTTAAAAATTATGCTCACTGATCCCCAAGGGAATTTGGTGGAATCTTTTACACAAAAAGTGGGATTTAAACGGGTAGAAGTGAAAAATGGGAATCTATTGGTAAATGGAAAAGCTGTCATGTTCCGTGGCGTTAATCGCCACGAATGGGATCCTGTTGTGGGGCGCTCTATCACAGAAGAAACTATGATCCTCGATATCCAACTCATGAAGCGGCATAATATCAATGCCGTTCGAACAAGTCACTATCCAAATCAGGAACGATGGTACGAACTCTGCAATGAATACGGATTGTATGTAATTGATGAAGCCAATATCGAATCTCACGGCATGCAGTTCCATGAAGGGAGTTATGGACATATTGCGAATGATCCTGCATGGACAGCACAATGGATTGACCGTGGAAAACGAATGGTGGAACGGGACAAAAACCAGCCGTCAATTATTACCTGGTCTATGGGCAACGAAGCCGGCGATGGAGAAAATTTTGTAAAATTATACGATTGGATCAAATCACGGGACAAATCCCGGCCCGTTGTTTATCAGCCAGCTTGGTATGAGCGCCACACGGATGTGGTTTTCCCCATGTATAAATCCATTGAATTCATTTCGGAATACGCAGAAAAGAAAACGGATAAGCCACTCATTCTTTGTGAATTTGCCCACGCCATGGGAAATAGCGTAGGTAATCTCCAGGACTATTGGGATACTTTTGAAAAATATGAAGCACTACAGGGTGGCTTTATTTGGGATTGGGTAGATCAAACAATCCTGAAAAAAGATGAGAATGGGACAGACTATTGGGCTTATGGTGGTGATTTTGGAAATGAGTTTCTTGAAAATGATTCCAACTTTTGTGCCAATGGATTGGTGGCCGCAGACCGATCATTGAATCCCCATATCCTTGAAGTAAAAAAAGTATATCAACCGGTCAAATTCACCAATGTCACGAAAAAATCATCTATTACAAAAATTGAAATAAAGAACCGATATGATTTTATTGATTTAACTCATTTGGATTTTTCGTGGATGATTGAAGAAGATGGAAAGCAGATTCAAAAAGGCAACTTGGGAAAAATAAAATTGGCACCCGGGGAAACAGACAATTTCAAATTCAACCATCAATCAATATTACCCAAACCAGGATCAGAATATTTTCTTACAATTCGAGCGAATACAAATTCAAGGTCAACAATGATTCCTAAAGGTCATTTGGTTGCGTGGGGGCAATTCAAATTGCAGATTGGAAATACTGTTATGCCTTCCCCGGCTAGCGAATATCCTGAATTAGCAATGACGGAGAATGATAAGTCGATTGAAATATCTGGCGCTGAATTCAAAATCACATTTGACCGCGAAAAAGGGAATTTGTCCCAATATCATTATAAAGGAATTGACCTTTTAAAACATGGCTTGCAATCCAATTTCTGGCGGGCGCCCAATGACAATGATCTCGGAAATGCTATGCAAAAACGAACAGGCATTTGGCGAAATGCCAGTACGGAATTGGAGACCATAGAGTTCAAAAGTTTCATTAAAAATAATGTGGCACATATTCAGGTTCTATTTTCCCATGATACTACAGGGACAGATTTGAAAACAACCTATTTTGTGTATGGGAATGGTACTGTCAAAGTAACCCATAAAATAATAAAGACGAAATCGGATAATCCGGAGATTCCAAGATTTGGATTAAAAATGTCCCTAACCGGAGATTTTACTGAACTCAGTTGGTTTGGTCGTGGACCTCATGAATCCTACTGGGATAAAAAAACTTCTGCTGCAATTGGACTGTATAATGGATCTGTTTGGGATCAAACTTTTCAATATGTTCGCCCCCAGGAAACAGGAAATAAAACAGAATTAAGATGGATGGCTGTATCCAATGGGAAAATTGGGCTAATGGCAAAAGGTGATCCTACTTTTGATGGTAGTGTACATCAATATCCATACAATGACCTGGATCATGTTCCCCATGGACAAAAACATGGGAAACTGGATATACAGCCCAAGGACCAAGTCGATTGGCTCATTGATTATAAACAAATGGGAGTGGGCGGTGATAATAGTTGGGGCGCTCGTCCGCACGACCAATATACCCTTAATCCAAAACCCTATTCTTTTTCCTTTATGCTGATTCCATTTGAATCAACGGATGACTTAACAAAACTTTCAAAATTAGAGGTAAGATAAATGAACACAATTTCAATCATTTCATTTATTGTGGCGACAGGTGCTGTCGCCTTTTTTACAGTTCGAATTGTCCGGGGGATGAAAAAATCTGACAATGTCACAGAAGAGTATTTTACCGGTGGACGGGCATTGGCGTGGCCGGTTGTGGCTGGCTCGCTTCTTCTTACAAATTTATCCACGGAACAATTGGTTGGCCTTAATGGTGCTGTTTTTGGAGATAAAGCATTGGTAGGCATCGCTTGGGAAGCGTTGGCAGCCTTTGCCATGATTGCTACAGCGCTCATTTTCTTACCAAAATATTTAGCCAGTGGATTTACCACTACGCCTGCATTTCTTGAAAAACGGTTTGATAAAACTACTCGTTCCATGGTGTCCGGATTATTCCTATTTGGTTATGTGACAGTTCTACTTCCAGTTGTTCTTTACACAGGCTCCTTGGCAATGATCGGAATGTTTGATTTGAATATTCCTCTTTGGCTTGTTGTGGCAACGATTGGATCGCTTGGGAGTGCATATGCTATTTTTGGTGGGTTGAAATCTGTGGCTGTCAGCGATACCATCAATGGCGTTGGACTTTTGGTAGGTGGGTTGGCAATTCCTGCCTTAGCTTTAATTGCTTTGGGAGATGGTTCATTTTTCTCTGGATTGTCAATATTGGTGAATACGAACCCGGAATATTTAGCAGTATTAACTAACACCAATGTGGAAGGCAATGTGGTATCGGTTCCATGGCCAACCTTATTAACCGGGATGATGTTCATTCAGGTCTTTTATTGGTCCACGAACCAGGTGATTGTTCAACGCGCCATGGCGGCAAAAAGTTTGGCCGAAGGTCAAAAAGGTGTATTGTTTGCATCTGCCATGAAATTGGTGGGTCCTCTTATGCTTTGCTTACCGGGAATCATTGCACTTCATATGACAGATCTTACGATTGATAAACAAGACCAAGTCTATGGAGCAATTGTTAGGCATGTTTTGCCCGATTGGTCACTAGGATTATTTGCAGCTGTTTTGATGGGCTCTATTTTAAGTTCTTTCAACAGTGCCTTGAACAGTGCATCGACATTGTTTTCACTCCAGTTTTATCATGGTTACATAAATAAAAAAGCATCTGGAGAACAGATTGTAAAAATTGGAAAATATTTTGGCATTGGACTAGCGGTTGCATCCATTATGATTGCACCAATATTAGCCCAGATGCAGTCTATTTTTGAATATCTCCAAAAAGTAAATGGATTATATAGTGTGCCTATCATTGGGATTTTTATATTGGGGATTGGCACAAAACATGTCCCCGCCATCGCAGCTAAAATTGGGATGATAGTAGGTATGGCATTTTATGCATTTTTCACTTTTGTGAATATTAAAGATGTTCCGGTATTTTTTGCCAATGGCGATGGAGATCTTCATTGGCTTCATGGATATTTTATTAGTTTTATTTCATCGGTTGTTGTGATGTTGGTCATTGGTTACATAAAACCAAAATCTGTTGAGGAAATCGCTATAAGTGATCAGCGGGTTCCAGCACCTGTGGATATGACGCCGTGGCACCAAGCGAAGAATGCATCCTATGCCATCATGGGAACGATAGTTGG
>Ga0302127_10001173_pt1 | contig 15313 bp, 11 predicted proteins | sample CB4_SCM_MG_FD_204452 | JGI IMG/M metagenome (GOLD analysis project Ga0302127, IMG submission 204452) | Marine microbial communities from Western Arctic Ocean, Canada - CB4_SCM | ecosystem: Environmental > Aquatic > Marine > Oceanic | place: Canada: Western Arctic Ocean | collected 2017-09-24
TAAACGACAACGCACCACCAAATTATGTTGGTATGGATCGATTTGATGCGCGCAAAAAAATATTAGCTGATATCGAAGCGCTGGGTTTGTTAGATAAAGTCGAACCGCATAAGTTGAAAGTTCCTCGAGGCGACCGCAGTGGTGTCGTAATCGAACCCTATCTCACTCATCAATGGTATGTAGCAATTCAGTCTCTAGCTAACCCTGCAATCAAGGCCGTTGAAGACGGCGATATTGAATTTGTGCCAAAAAACTGGGAAAACACTTATTTCGCTTGGATGCGCAACATTCAAGATTGGTGTATTTCAAGACAGCTTTGGTGGGGCCACCGAATTCCAGCTTGGTATGACGAGGCTGGAAATATCTACGTTGGTGCAAGTGAAGAAGAAGTTCGCGTCAAGTATAGTCTAGACCCGGATCTAGCAATAAGGCAGGACGAAGACGTTCTCGACACTTGGTTTTCCTCTGCGTTATGGACTTTTTCTACGCTCGGGTGGCCGGGAAATCGCGAATATTTTGAACGCTTTCATCCAACCAATGTTTTGGTAACGGGCTTCGATATCATATTTTTCTGGGTTGCCAGAATGATCATGATGACTCTAAAGTTCACCAATGAAATTCCCTTCAAGAAAGTTTATATCACCGGTCTGGTTAGAGATGAGCATGGCCAGAAGATGTCCAAGTCCAAAGGCAATATTCTTGACCCTATCGATCTAATTGATGGTATTCAGCTAGAAGACTTAGTTAAAAAGCGCACGGCGGACATGATGCAGCCACAACTAAAACAAAAGGTTGAAAAGCATACGCGTGAATCATTTCCTAATGGAATTACCGGCTATGGAACCGATGCTCTACGTTTTACTTTTTACTCCCTAGCTTCCACTGGCAGAGATATTAAATTTGATATTGGCAGAACTGAAGGTTTTCGAAATTTTTGCAACAAAATCTGGAACGCTGCTCGTTACGCCATGATGAATACCGAGAGTAAGGATGTCGCAGCAACATTACTGGATAAGACACAACTCTCGATTGCTGATAAATGGATTATTAGTCGTTTTGAGCATGCCGCAAAAGAGATTGAAACGGCGATGGCCGACTACCGCTTCGATATAGCATCGCAAACATTACAAGAGTTCATCTGGAATGAATACTGTGATTGGTATCTGGAACTATCCAAACCGATTCTCTGGGATGATGGAAATAACCCTGAAAGAGCTGCAACAACCCGTCGTGTTCTATTGAGCACCCTCGAAAAAAGCCTACGGCTTCTGCACCCGTTTATGCCATTCATAACAGAAGAAATTTGGCAGCGAATAGCGCCTATGTTGCAAATTGACGGACCCAGTATCATGCTACAACCTTACCCTGAATTCGAAATATCCAATTTAGATACCGATGCCGAAGCAAGCATTGAATGGATTAAAGGCGTTATCATAGCCATTCGCAATATTCGCGGGGAAATGGATGTGTCTCCAGCCAAGTCGATTAACTGTTTTTTACGCAAAGGGTCCGAAATTGATCAGACTCGACTTAATGCCTTCAGACCTTACCTTGAAAAACTGGCAAAACTTAAAAGTATTCAATGGATTGATGAAAATAAAGACGCGCCTGCTGCGGCTACGCAGCTACATGGTAACTTAGAAATACTAGTTCCATTAGAGGGTTTAATTGATGTTGCTGCTGAACGCGTACGTTTAGAAAAGGAAATTGGCAGACTCCAAGACCGTTTGAAAGCAGTGTTTGGGAAATTAAATAATACTAAATTTATCGACAATGCCCCAGAAGCCGTTGTCACCAAGGAGAAAGAAAAAGAAAAACAAATGTCTATAACGCTTGCAGCCTATCAACAAAAGCTCGAACAACTAGCAAGTCTGTAAATTAGAGAAGAGAAGAGAAGAGAAGAGAAAACAGCAGGCTAGCAGGCTAGAGCCGCAAAGAACGGTGATTTAGAGCCTTAATTCTTTCGGGAGACTAAATACGATATTCTCTTCAACACCGACCAATTCTTCAGGTTCTTGATGGCAAATTGAACGCAGCCGCTCTACCACTTGCTGAACTAAATTTTCTGGCGCTGATGCCCCAGCTGTTACCCCAAAATATTTTTTGTCATCAAACCACTTAGTATCAATATCTTCCACGCTATCAATTAAATAGGAATCACAGCCTAAGCGTTCCGCCAATTCCTTCAATCGGTTTGAATTTGAGCTATTTGGTGAGCCTACCACCAACAACAAATCACACTCTAGTGCGAGTTGCTTAACTGCATCTTGTCGATTCTGTGTAGCATAGCAAATGTCTTTTTTCCGCGGGCCTTCAATAGCTGGAAATTTTTCTCGCAAAGCATCAATCACTAGAGAAGTATCATCCATAGAGAGAGTAGTTTGGGTTACATAAGAGAGTCGATCTGGGTTTTCTACTTCCAGTAATTGAGCATCTTCTACTGATTCCACCAAATACATCTTGCCACCTGTAGCTTCGTCATACTGCCCCATCGTACCTTCTACTTCCGGGTGAAATTGATGCCCAATGAGCACACATTCTCGACCAGACTGGCTGAATTTAATAACCTCCAGATGAACCTTTGTTACCAGGGGACAGGTTGCATCAAAAACTCTAAACCCTTTAGCACTAGCTTCTTTTTTTACTGACTGAGAAACTCCGTGAGCACTGAATACAACGATAGAGGATCTGCCAGTTTGATCTACTTGAGGAATATCTGAGAGTTCATCAACAAATAAGGCACCGCGTCGACGAAGATTATCGACAACAAATTTATTGTGCACAACTTCATGACGTACATAAATAGGAGCACCGAAAATATCCAAGGCGCGATCTACAATATCAATAGCCCGATCTACACCTGCACAAAAACCTCTAGGGTTTGCCAAGCGAATTGCAAAGCTTTCATCTTTTGATAATTTAACATTCATATTAAATCTGTAGATCGATGCTCCCTACCGATGAATCTAAGCGTTCTCTTTTAAACCAAAAGCGGATTTAGAGCTTGACCTCTAGGGACTGAACATCAGCAGCTACTACGGCAATTATCGAAGCTCGAAATACTATTTCTTTCCCAGCGAGTGGATGATTAAAATCCACCGAAATGGTTTTATCATTGATCTCAGTAACTACTCCAGGCAGATCAAACCCACCCATATCCTTAAAAGAAACCACACTACCAACTTCAGTCGGAATTAAATCATCTTCCAGTAAAATCTGAAATTTGGCAATGGGAAATCGATGATAGTTTCCTGGATTCACAACACCAAAGGCCTGCTCAGGAGACAGTAGAATCTCGATTTCAGCGCCTGCTTTGAGACCAAGTAAACTCTCTTCAAAGCCTGGCAGCATGCTGCCGTCGCCCAGACGAAAGTTTACTGGCTGGCCTTCAAAATTGCTATCGACCAACTCACCAGAATTCAATGCAAGGGAAAAATGCAGAAAAACTTGAGTGCCAGGCTCAATAATTGATTGATTAATCGAATTTGTTGGGTTGCGAGGCACTGCTCTGATTCTCTCTTGCTACTATCTCTACTTTCCAGATGAACTAAACCTCTTCCTCGCATGATTGGTTTTTCTAAACGAGAAATTCCTTAGGCGAATTGGCGTTGTTCGCCTTCACCTTCGATATTTTTAACGCAACGATAGCAGATTTTCGGATGATCAGTATTTTCGCCAATATCTTCACGGTGATGCCAACACCGTTCGCATTTTTCGAAACTTGAAGGCGACAAAGTGAGGCTTAAACCATTTACTTCTGTCGTGACTGCGTCGACGGGTGCATTTTCAAGCAAATGGACTGTAGCCCTCGAAACGATTAATACAAAACGAAGTTCGTCACCTAAAGAATTTAAGGAGGCAGCAAGATCATCATCACAATACAAATCAACTTCAGCACTTAAACCAGAGCCAATGACTTTCTCAGCCCGTTTGACCTCCAGCTCTTTATTCACTGCAGTTTTAACAGCCAACACTTTCTGCCAAAACGCATCGGGAAAATTTACAGCTTCTTCGAGAGTTGATTGAGTGTCTGCAAAATTGCTCAAGAATACTGAATCTTCTTTGTCACCGGGAATGTTTGCCCAAATTTCATCTGCAGTAAAACTTAAGATTGGCGCAATAAGACGGGTTAGAATCGTTAAAATTTCATACATCGCTGTTTGAGTCGAGCGCCGTGCGATGCCGTCAGCTTTCGTGGTGTACTGCCTATCCTTGATAACATCCAAATAGAACCCACCCAATTCAATAACACAAAAATTGTGAATCTTCTGGTAGATATTAAGAAAGTTATACTCGTGATAATGAGCGATAACATCTTCCTGTAACAACTGACATTGGCGCACGATCCAACGATCCATTGCCATCATTTCTGCGGAAGGCACTACATCACTAACTGGATTAAACCCATTCAAGTTGGATAGCATAAATCTTGCAGTATTTCTAATACGTCGGTAAGAATCTGCTACCCGTTTGAAAATTTCGTCGGAGACGGTCATCTCACCGCGATAATCAGTAGCAGCCACCCACAATCGTAAAATATCGGCACCATACTGCTTGAAAATTTGCTCCGGCGCTACGGTATTCCCGACGGACTTCGACATCTTCTTACCTTCAGAATCGACAAAAAAACCATGAGTTAGCACTTCTTTATATGGTGCAGTACCATTCATCGCGATTGCAGTTTTTAGCGATGACTGAAACCAACCACGGTGTTGGTCCGAGCCTTCAAGATATAGATCCGCGGGATATTGAAGTTCTTTCCTCTTATCGATTACTGAGTAATGCGAGACCCCAGAATCGAACCATACATCCAAGGTGTCAGTTACTTTTTCATAAAGGCGAGCTTCATCGCCGAGCAACTCTTCTGCTTCGAGATCAAACCAGGCATCGATTCCGGATTTTTCAATTTTCAGAGCCACTTGCTCAAATAATTTCGCTGTATCAGGATGTAGCTTTTGGGTTTCCTTATTAACAAATAAAGTAATAGGCACTCCCCAGGTTCGCTGGCGAGAAACGCACCAATCTGGGCTACCTTTTAACATTAGCTCTATACGGGCCTGACCCCACTCAGGAATCCACTTGATATCCGAAACTACACCAAGTGCAGTCCCTAATAAGTCTTGAGCGGACATGCTAATAAACCATTGCGGTGTGGCTCTATAAATTAATGGAGTCTTAGTGCGCCAGCAATGGGCGTAGCTATGGTTAATCGTTGTCTCCGCTACCAATGCATTATTAGCTCGCAGGCGCTGCAGCACTTGCTTATCAACTTTGTAAACGTGGGCTCCAGCAAACTCTCCAGCTGCAGAGGTAAACACACCATTTTCGTCAACTAAATTTAGCGTTCCTAGTCCATAATTTTTGCCAACATTAAAATCATCAACTCCATGATCTGGGGCGGTATGAACCGCTCCAGTACCCGCTTCAGTGGTTACGTGTTCGCCGAGAATTATTGGCACCTGCCGGTCAGCAAAGGGGTGTTGCAATCGCTGGCTTTCCAATTCACTGCCGCTCACTGAGGCTAACAGTTCAAATTTTTCGCAAGCATAGCGAGACATAACATCCGCAACCATGTCACTAGCAAGGACCACAATAGATGACCGATCATTGATCACACAGCGCACTAGGGAATACTGTAATTCAGCATGCAAACATACTGCTTGATTAGAAGGCAATGTCCAGGGCGTAGTTGTCCAGATTAAGACTGAAACTTTTTCATCATCTGCAAGCTCTGGTGAATTTCCGAATGCCGCCAAGAAGCTGTTTCTATCAGTCACGGCAAAACTCACATCGATAGCAAAACTATTCTTATCTTGATATTCAACTTCGGCCTCGGCTAACGCTGAGGCACCAACAACACTCCAGTAAACTGGCTTATAGCCTTTTACTAAGTGTCCATTAGCCACTATTTTGCCTAGAGCGCGGACAATATTGGCCTCGGTATCAAAATTCATTGTCAGGTAGGGGTTATCCCAATCACCAAATACACCTAAGCGAATAAACCCTTGTTTTTGGATTTCTACTTGTTTAGTCGCATAGTCGCGGCAAGCTTGACGAAACTCGCCATGGGATATTTTTTGCCCCGCCCTACCTTTTTTCTTTTCTACATTGTGCTCGATTGGCAGTCCGTGACAATCCCAGCCAGGAATAAAAGGAGCGTCAAAGCCACTCAGCTGTCGTGATTTAACAACGATGTCTTTTAGTGTTTTGTTGATCGCGTGACCAAGATGCAAATCACCATTGGCATAAGGAGGCCCGTCATGAAGAATAAACTTTGGTTTTCCAGCATTCTTTTCACTGATCTTCTTATAAATATCCATCCTTTCCCAATTTTTTAGCATTGACGGTTCGCGCTGCGCCAGGCTTGCCTTCATCGGGAAGTCGGTGTGAGGAAGATTCAGTGTTTCTTTGTAGTCGCTCATTTTACTTCTGCTCAACCAAAGCTAATTTGATTGCCTTAATCTATTTTTTTAATTAATTAGAATGAACCCATGCCTAATAAAGTGTATCTAGATTTATTGAGAGAATTTAATCAGAAATATTACCTAACATCTCTCTAGTTAATTCAATGTCTAAAACGATTTGTTGCTTCAATTCATCAAGACCCTCGAATTTTTCTTCGTCTCTGATTTTATGTCGAAAAATTACCTCGATAGTCTTACCGTATAAGTCTTCGTCAAAATCTAATATATGGGCTTCCAGCAAAGCATCCCCATCATCAGAAATAGTGGGGCGATAACCAATATTCACCGCCGCTTGTCTAATGCGATCGCCCAACTTTACCTGGCAGGCATAGACCCCATGAAGGGGAATCCTGCGTCGTTGAGGGTTTATATTACAAGTAGGAAAGCCCAAACCGGTCCCTATTTGCAGGCCTTTTACAACTTCGCCTTTGATTGAATATGGCCGCCCCAGAAGCTGCTCAACTAAACCAAAATCCGCCCCTGCTAATTGTTCACGAATAAAGGTGCTGCTGATCTGTGTACCATTCCTCTCGTAGGCTGCTGTTTCTATCACTTCAAAGTCTAACTCTTCACCCATACTTTCTAAAAGGCTGAAATCGCCTGATCGCTTGTGACCAAAGCGAAAATCGCTACCAACGATTACACTGGCAATGCCCAGACCATCAACTAAAATTTCTTGAACATATCGTTCAGCACTAAGCTCGCATAACGCCTTGTCAAAATTCAACTTCAAGACAAAGTCGATACCAAAGCTTTCCAGCAGCTCAACCTTCTCTTCTACAATTGTCAATCTTGCTGGGCAGCGCTCAAAATCCTCGGCAAAAAACTCTTCGGGGTGAGGCTCAATCAATATAACTAGAGAAACGAGATTGAATTGCTCCGCTTTTTGCTTCAATTGATCCAGAATCAATTGATGACCTAAATGGACACCGTCAAACTTGCCAATAGTTGCCACGCAGCTTTGCTGAAGCTGAGAGAAGCTATTTGTATCTTCAATAATAATCATTGGGCTGTGCTGCAAAATCGTGGAAGAGCGAGAGTATACTCTTTTCTCTAGAAGCTGTGCAGAATTCCTACACTAAATTAAGCTATTTCAATGGCTTGAGTAGAACTTAGTTAACTTGCCTAAAGCGAATTTTATCTTTGCTAATAAGTTTACAGTTTTCGATAATTCAGCAACTGGAGAGCTACCAAGGCCTGCAGCTGCGCGCAAATGCTCGGTATATAACTATTAACTTAGATCGGGTTCTTGCTCGGCGATAACTTTAAATTGCTGTTTACCATTTCTAAACAATATGCTCGACATAACCAATAAACCGATAATTATTACACCCTGCCCAATAATGGCATTAACTACGGATATAGTTTCAGGACGCATGGTAATCAATATGAGATTAACTAGTGTAGCTGCAGCAGTGATTGCTAGAATTGTGGCTAGGGCTAGTTGCAAGATGGCTTTGAGTTTATTCATGAGTGAATTATACGGGGCTATGCTTGCTTGGGTCTAGCTCAAGTTCTGCTCTCTATTGCAAGCTATCAAAGAGAGGAAGCAAATATTAGGCGGGCGATTGCAATTGGTGTGAGCTACGAGATGCTATCTCGACGCAGAAGATCCAAAGTTGTTGCACCACTGCGCAGTCGTCTTGATTCCGTTACAACTATAGTAACTAGGGTTTAGCCACTGCTATTATCTATTTCCTGATAACAAAATAAACTTCCAAAGAAAATCAAGAGAGAATATATAGTTCAATGCTGGGAAAACTGATAACAACAATTCTAGTAATAGTCGCTGCAGTGATATTTATTCGGAAAAAAAATGAGCGCGATTTGCCTACAGGAGACCCTAAGGGCAAGCAATCAAAAAAGCTGAGAGATTCTGGCCAAGCTACTGCAAAACGAATTAAACAAGAAAAAGCTGACGACACCCTTTCTTCGGATCTTCGCTTCGCAGCCTATATGTTTCTAGCACTAATGATAGGCCTGGGTGGCACACTTTATTATTTCAAATGGCAAGATGACCATACAATTTTGACAGTTAATCTGCATCGAGAGAACCAAGCTAAACCGGTTAGCTACGAAGTTTACAAATATCAGTTGCAGACTAGGTCTTTCACCACACTTAACGGTATTATCGTTACCGTTGCTGACAGCGAACGTATGGAAGTACTTGGACTCGAAGATTAACCAGAGCGCAGCTCGATTATTGCCGCTCGGCTTACGGCCTTCAATTTTGCACCACCTGTATCGACATAATCAAAGATCTGCTGCCTCATAGAGGGAGCCCAAAACCGGCGCAAGTGATCCGCTACTTTTGCTGCTGCTTGCTCAACACTTTCTCCCATCGCGACATTGTCAGCGATTTGATTAATCATCTTAATGAGGTGTTGCAGCTCAGTATTCATAGAAGCGCTCAACCTAGCCTCTGGAGATTGCTATAACTCACATGGCGATTATCCCGGGCAAAACCTACAAGGCTCACTCCAGCTTCTTCAGCGATTTCTATGGCTAATGAAGTAGGAGCTGACACCGCAACAACAATACTTATTTTAGCAACAGCGGCTTTTTGAACTATTTCATAACTGGCTCTGCTGGAAACCAGCAAAAACCCCTCTTTTATATTAATAGCACTGGTCGCTAATTTACCCACCAATTTGTCTACAGCGTTATGTCGACCCACATCTTCACAAAGTTCAACAATTTTGCCTTGCTGGTTGCACCAAGCAGCACCATGCACTGCTCCGGTAAGAGACTGCAAAGTTTGATGCTGCTGCAAGGCCATTACAGCAGAATTTATAGCACTATGAGTGACACGCAACTCATTGGATAGCTCCTTAGTCATTGATTCCAAAGGTCTACGAAGTTGCTGTAATGATTCGGCTCCACAAATACCGCATCCTGTTCTCCCCACTAGGTTTCTCCTGCGTTCCTTTAACAGTGAAAATTTCTCGCCGGAAATTGTAATGGCGACCTCAATTCCTGCTACTGAATCATTGCTTGCTTCAATCAATCTTAGTTGTAGATCGTAGACCTCAGTGGGAGAGGAAATTATTTCTTCAGTGAGACTAAAACCCAGAGCAAAAGCCTCTAAGTCTTGCGGGCTTGCCATCATTACAGCGTGTGATACATCGTTGTAGACCAGAGCTATAGGGACTTCCGTTGCGATCGAATCTTTCTTTTTTGAAACAATATCTTCCGCCCAGACACTGACATCGAAAATAGCAGACGAATCTTCCGGCTCTGAAGTAAGTTTTGTTAATCTAGAATTTTTAATAGACATTTTTCAGGATTTTGCCGCGTCAAGCATTGCTAATTGCTGCTTGGTAAACTCTTCGTGCTCAGATTGCCATGCAGAAGCTTTGACTACTTTGCTCACCTGCACGGCGGTAACTTTGTACTCAGGGCAGTTAGTTGCCCAATCTGAATTATCAGTAGTAATAACATTAGCCCCCGTTTCTGGGTGATGAAACGTTGTATAGACAACACTATCCTGAACTCTATCAGTAATATTTGCTGTCAAGGTAGTCTCTCCAGCGCGACTACTGATTTTTACCAAATCACCCTGAGAGATTCCCCTATCTTCTGCATCATGGGGGTGAATCTCTAATACGTCTTCTTCGTGCCAATATAAATTATCAGTACGGCGGGTTTGTGCTCCAACATTATATTGCGTAAGCACTCGTCCGGTAGTTAACAATAGAGGAAAGCGTTTATTCACTTTTTCATCAGTTGCGACATATTCAGTAACCGCAAAATAACCCTGACCGCGAACAAATTCATCAATATGCATTATCGGAGTACCGTTTGGTGCCTCGTCATTGCAGGGCCATTGTAAAGAACCTTCCTCATCTAGCCGTTTATAGCTCACACCCTTAAAAGTAGGAGTTAATTGGGCGATTTCATCCATTATTTCTGAGGGATGTGAATATTGCATCTCATAGCCTAAAGCCTGTGACAGAGCCATGGTAGCTTCCCAATCGGCTTTTCCACTTAAAGGGGCCATAACTTTCCTTACTGGAGATATTCTGCGCTCAGCGTTAGTAAAAGTGCCGTCTTTTTCAAGAAACGATGCACCCGGCAGAAACACGTGGGCATATTTTGCAGTTTCATTAAGAAAAATATCCTGAACAATTAAACATTCGAGATTCTTCAGAGCTGATTCTACATGGAGCGTATTGGGGTCCGATTGGGCAATATCTTCTCCCTGACAATAGAGCCCCTTAAAGGTCCCTGATACTGCTCCATCGAACATATTGGGAATACGCAGGCCAGGTTCATTCAAAATTTTAACCCCCCAACATTTTTCAAAAGGCTCTCTCGCGCTATCGATAGAAACATGTCGATAACCGGGAAGCTCATGAGGAAATGAACCCATATCACATGAACCCTGCACATTATTCTGACCACGCAATGGATTTACACCAACACCTTCACGGCCCAGATTGCCAGTTAACATGGCAAGATTCGCGATGCCCATAACCATTGTCGAGCCTTGGCTATGTTCGGTTACACCAAGTCCATAATAAATCGCAGCGTTGTCTGCTTTAGCATATAAGCGAGATGCAGCGATAATACGCTTGCTGGGGATGCCTGTAATTTCTGCCATAGCCTCCGGCGAATTTCTATCTGCACTGATAAATGCCAGCCATTTTTCGAACGCCGGAGTTTCACAACGACTTGAAATAAAATTTCTATCTTCCAGCCCTTCACGAATCACGACATGAGCTATGGCGTTTATCAACGCAACATTAGTGCCGGGCAATAAATCTAAATGATATTCGCTAGATACGTGAGGGCTCTTCACCAAATCTATCCGTCGAGGGTCGGCGACGATTAACTGTGCTCCTTGACGTAACCGGCGCTTCATTCGTGAGGCAAAAACAGGATGGGCATCTGTAGGATTGGCACCGATTATCATTATCACATCAGCTTTGTTTACAGAATCGAATGTCTGTGTGCCGGCCGACTCCCCCAAAGTGGTTTTCAATCCATAGCCTGTAGGGGAATGACAAACTCGCGCACAAGTATCAACATTATTATTACCGAAGGCGGCACGCACTAGTTTCTGTACCAGATAAGTTTCTTCATTGGTGCATCTGGAAGAAGTGATACCCCCAACACTGTCACGACCATATTTATTCTGAATTCGATGAATTTCACTGGCCGCAAATGTCAGTGCCTCATCCCAAGATACCTGACACCACTGTTCATCTATGCTATTACGAATCATGGGTTCAGTAATTCTGTCCTGATGAGTAGCATAGCCGAAGGCGAATCGCCCTTTAACACATGAATGCCCGCGATTTGCCTTTCCAGCTTTGTGAGGCACCATTCGCACTACTTGATCACCTTTAACCTCTGCTTCAAAAGCACAACCAACACCGCAGTATGCACAAGTGGTGACTACGCTGTGCTCAGCCAAACCCTGCTTAATTATAGAATTTTCCATCAGTGTGGATGTTGGACAAGCCTGCACACAGGCACCACATGACACACATTCAGAATCCATAAAGGATTCATCCTGACCAGCAACAACTTTGGAATCGAAACCACGACCATCGATGGTCAGGGCAAAAGTACCTTGAACCTCTTCACATGCGCGCACACATCGAGAACAAACGATGCACTTGCTAGGATCGAAAGAAAAATAGGCATGACTACTATCAATTTCCGCTTCCAGGTGATTTGCACCTTCGAAACCATATCGAACTTCGCGCAAACCCACTTCGCCAGCCACATCTTGAAGTTCGCAATCGCCATTGGCTGGACATGTTAGGCAATCGAGTGGATGATCTGATATATAAAGCTCCATCACATTGCGGCGTAGCTTAGCTATTGACTCCGACTGAGTTTTCACCTCAAGCCCCTCTTCCACCAAAGTTGTGCAGGAAGAAGGAAATCCTTTTCGACCAGCAATTTCGACCAAACACAATCGACAAGAACCAAAGGCTTCTAGGGAATCAGTCGCACAAAGTTTGGGGATATTAATATCGAGATGAGCCGCCGCTCGCATGATTGAAGTACCTGTTGGAACAGTGACATTTCTGCCATCAATACGAAGACTTACTAACTCTGTACCATTGCTGAGATCTTTATCATCTCGTCCACCATGCCCACTATAAACACGCACAGCAGGCGGGGTACCGTAATCCCTCTTTGGGTCGATCAACTGTTCCGCATCTACATGCTTGTTTGGGTCATATACTTGAAGCATTGGTTTAGACCAAGTTAAAGCGAATCTGTTTTGGCGTGAAAATCTTCCGGAAAGTGTTTCAGTGCACTGCGGACTGGATAGGGCGTCAGTCCACCCATGGCACATAGAGAGCCGTCAGCCATCGTAGCGCATAGGTCCTGTAATAAAACCGTATTTTCCTCGACCTCTATACCTGAGCGAATTTTATCTATGACTTCTACTCCACGTACAGAGCCAATCCTGCAGGGAGTGCATTTTCCACATGACTCGATACTACAAAATTCCATGGAGAAGCGAGCCTGCTCAGACATATTGACCGAACTGTCAAAAGCAACAATACCACCATGTCCCAGCATGGCATCAATTTTCATAAATTCTTCATAATCTAATGGAGTATGCCATTGATTTTCAGGTAAATAAGCACCTAACGGGCCACCCACCTGCACCGCTCTCATCGGCTCACCAGTGCGCGTCCCGCCACCAAAATCATGCAGCAGGGTATTCAGACTGGGACCAAAGGCCAATTCGACTAGGCCCGCATACTTTATGTTACCGGCTAATTGAAATGGCAGTGTTCCCCTAGATCGACCTATGCCGTATGCCTGATAGGCTTCTGCTCCATTTGCCAAAATCCCAGGAACCGATGCCAATGAAATCACATTATTAATTACAGTCGGCTTACCGAATAATCCCTTAATAGCTGGTAATGGCGGTTTAGGACGTATCTCTCCTCGCTTACCTTCCAGGCTCTCCAGTAGCGACGTCTCTTCACCGCAGATATAAGCCCCAGCAGCAAGCCGTACTTCGAGTAAAAATGCCTTACCACTACCTAGGATATTTTCCCCGAGTACTCCAGCGTCACCGGCTAGTTGGATTGCTTCATTAAGTATTTTTAAAGCTAAGGGATACTCCTCTCTCAAGTATATATACCCATGTCTCGCACCAACTGCTAAGCCAGCTATGATCATTCCTTCGATTAGTGAATAGGGGTCACTTTCCATCAGCATACGATCTGAAAAAGTACCTGAGTCTCCTTCGTCGGCATTACAGACGATAAACTTTTCGTCCGCTTCAGCATCGAGCACGGTCTGCCATTTTATACCAGTTGGAAAAGCCGCCCCTCCCCTTCCTCTTAATCCGGAATCAACAACAGATTTAACAAGGGCAGAGGCCTGCATCTCTAATGCAACCGCCAAACCCACAAAGCCTCCATAGGCCTTATAGTCCTCGATAGAAATAGCTTCGATTATTCCAACTCTTGAAAAGCAAATTCGTTGCTGATTTTTTAAGTAAGGAATTTCTTCGGTTAACCCCAGAAAGTGGGGAAGCTCGATATTCAAGATTGAGTCAACCTCTGTCAATAATTCCCAACAGCGACTTCGCAGAATTATATCTACTGATTCTTCATCCACTGGGCCAAAGGCAATTCTTCCGAGATTAGTTTCGATCTCCAGCATTGGTTCCAGCCAATATAGCCCTCGAGATCCATTGCGAACCAAATTTAATTCAAGCTGTTCCAAATCAATGATTTGCTTGGCTTTCTTTGCAATACCATCAGCACCGAGAGAACATGCGGTAGTATCGCGAGGAACAAAAACCTTAGCTGCTGAAACACTCATTTTACTTCAACCGCGACTGCTGAATGTCGATGAATTAGGTGGTCAAATTTATCAATATCTACATTGCCATAAACTGTATCTCCTATTCTAACTGTCGGTGAACTGGCGCAATTCCCGAGGCAATAGACTGGCAATAAGGTGAATTCTCGATCAATACTGGTCTGATTGAAATCAATTCCTAATAATTGTTTAGCATGAACTTCCAAATTGCGAGAACCCATTGCTTGACAGGACTCCGCCCGACAAATTTGGACAATATTCCTCCCAGGAGGGCTGGTGCGAAAATAGTGATAAAAACTAACCACTCCATGCACTTCGGCCCGAGACAAATTTAGTTGTTTCGCAACTACCGGCAATGCCTCACTAGGAATAAATGAAAGAGCATCCTGAATGCCATGCAATATGGGAAGCAAGGCGCCAGGTCGATTTTTATGTAGCTCTATTATGCTTGCTACTTGATCAACATCAAATAAAGGCTTTGTATTATTCATAACTAATAATTCTTTTCCAGAATTGCTAAGAAAAGCTATTAAGGTGCTTGAAATCTCACTATTTTTGTACCGCCAGCAATACCACCTACCCAAATTTCGTCTTCTACCTGAACCGCAACAGTGCCTAAAATTAAATGAGAATTGGACGGATAATCTATAATTCGATTTATTTTTAGATCGTCAGGGTCGACTTTAGTCACCAAAGAACTTACTTCTCTACAATCTCCCCCACTCAAGCATTGAAAAATAGAATTATTAGCAGGGCCATTATGCCCAGCGGCAAAAAGGTTCCCGTCTGGGGCCCAGCGCAAATTATCAATGTGGTGCCCAACCTCAACCGCAGCTTTTTGTATTGGTGTTTGCCCGCGGGAAAGTCGAATTAGAGATTTTGACCCCCAACCAGCAATATAAAACCAACGACCATCAGCAGAGACTTCAATCCCGTTTGGACCCGCAGTTTCACTGCCTGGAACTTTGGTCCAATTACTCCCACCCTGCCATTCCCATAATTCGCCACCGGGCAATGCAAAATTGGTGGCAGCAATGCCT
>Ga0302127_10001176_pt1 | contig 15298 bp, 14 predicted proteins | sample CB4_SCM_MG_FD_204452 | JGI IMG/M metagenome (GOLD analysis project Ga0302127, IMG submission 204452) | Marine microbial communities from Western Arctic Ocean, Canada - CB4_SCM | ecosystem: Environmental > Aquatic > Marine > Oceanic | place: Canada: Western Arctic Ocean | collected 2017-09-24
CATGTATGGACGCGACACATATTTAACCCGCGCTATTGAGATTACAAAAAGCAAGCGTTACGCCGAAAGCTAGAGCACATACCTGGCCAATCAGCTATTAAGCCTAGCAATGTAGCACTCTTTTGCGTTCTGCATTACAAGATAGAAACCTATATCTATTGGGCTAAGAGTAATTTCTGTACGCCAACTCGTCTGCTAATACTCTCGCCCACATACGTCCTGGCCTCAACAAACTTGCCCAAGATCAGCTCCATGGGAGGACTTGTCATGATTTATGACGTACGCACCTACACACTCCATCCGCGCATGATGAACAAGTATCTCGGCTTGTTTGAAAAACTTGCAATGCCAGTGGCAAACCAACATGGGTTTCGGCTAATTGGATATTTTTCAAGCAAAGTTGGTACATTGAATCAGATTGTACATATCTGGGCCTTTGAAGATCTGGCCGAATTCGAAGTAATGCGCGCAAAGCGCGATCAAGATTCCGGCTGGCATAAGTTTCTTGATTCAACAACCGGAATGGTGGCTACCCAAGAAGATAAGATCATGTCACCTGCAAAATTTTCACCTCTTCAATGAGCACCCCCCGACTTGATAAATAACACACCTTGCCCGCCGGAACAGCGAACGCTTTTGGAGTGGCAATGAGCATACGATTGCTGCTGATCATTATTTTTCCTCTTGGCTCAGGTTATTTTCTGTCGTTTTTCTTCCGCAACACTAATGCGGTACTAGCGCCGGAGCTGGCTCAAGCATTCAACCTCAACGCATCAGAGATTGGCGTGCTAACGAGTGTATTTTTTCTGATCGCCGCGCTGCAATATGTCCCCCTCGCGTTATTGCTTGATCGTTATGGTCCCAGACGGCTATTTCTCGGTCAGATCATACTCACAGTGGTGGCGTGTTTTGTTACCGCATCTGCGGAAAACTTTACTATGCTGGTTTTCGGCCGAGCGATACTCGGTATCGGACTTGCCGGCTGCCTGACGACCGCATTCAAGGCTGTGACTGTTTGGTTCCCTCAAGAGCGCTTCGCAACAGCGAACGGTATGATACTGTTTGCAGGTGCACTTGGTGCACTTTCCTCCACACGACCATTGCAAATCATTCTCGATACATATGGATGGCGGGATATGTTTTTTGCAACCGGAGTGCTGTGTGCAATATTTGCCGTTATAGTGTTTTTTGTAATGCCTGAGGGAAACGCACCCCAGACCAGCTCGAAGAAATCAAGCCTTTCAGTCTACGGCGAAGTTTTATCTCATCCGGTATTCTGGCGCGTAGCGCCAGCTTCCTCCATCGGACTTGCCGGTTTTTTTACCATCCAAAGTCTTTGGGCTAATGGCTGGATGAGTGACGTGGCCGGGCTTAACCAAACTGAGATTGGTGAGCGACTTTTGGTAGTCTCCTTAGCAATGATGGTTGGAACGCTGTTCAATGGCACTATCATTGATCAATTGGTGCGCCATGGCATCGATCGGTCAGCCTATCTTGCAGGCGGACTTGTGTTGTTGCTGTTCGCCGAACTTTCAATTGTTGCTGAGTTGGATGTACGGGCATATTGGCCTTGGGTACTGATGGGATTTACAGGAAATATCGGCGCTCTTGTTCACCCTATTTTAAACCGTACCTTCCCGCGTGATTTTGCGGCACGCACCATATCAACCATTGCAGTTGCGACGTTCGCAGCCGTGTTCGCGATCCAGTCTGGGATCGGATTTTTACTTGATTTTTGGGGTGCAGATGCCACCGGCCACTACCCAGCCGATGCCTATCGCTGGGGACTTGGCGGACTGGTTCTGATCCAGTCTCTGCTCATTGGCTGGCTCATTATAAACCTAAAGCGGCTTAGTACGGAGGCCAGCAAGATCACTGGGATGAGTTAGGGGACGGCATATGTTTCGCATCACTGCTATCAATACTATCCGGATAGGCATCGCATTGGGTGACGCAGTTCATTTGTCTAGCGGCACTATTGCCAAGTCCGACAGTGTTCTGGTGCGCATTACGGATGACCGCGGCCGTATAGGATGGGGAGAGGCGTCCGCCGCACCTGCCATGACGGGCGAGACCTCACCTGGCATGATCTCGGCTATCAGCTTTATGGCCGTACGCCTTCAAGAACAGGTGATTGAGAATACAGCATCAATTGATACCATAATTGGTCAAACTATTTACGGAAACCCAGCCGCGAAATCGGCGTTGAGCATCGCACTTTATGATCTTGCCGGAAAGCATTTAAACTTACCAATTTTTGATCTTTTGGGAGGAAAGAAACGTGATCGTGCCACCCTTATCTGGCGCATATCCGGTGCTGACAAAGAAATAGAAACCGCCTACCAACGACGCGACGAGGGCTTCGTCTCATTTAAAGTCAAAGTCGCGACCAACCCTCCAGATACCGATCTAGAGCGCTCTTACTCTGCCAGAACAGCCGTCGGTAGGGATGTAACCGTCTCGGCTGATGCTAACGGCGGCTACAGCACCGAAGACGGGCTTTATTTTGCCCGAATGGCCGGTGATGCCGGCCTTGATTTTCTTGAGCAGCCCGTAAGTGGGGATAATTTAGCCGGCATGACCAATTGCGCCAATACCGCCACCATCCCGATCGGAGCAGATGAAGGGCTTCATGGCTTAGATACCATCACGCTTCATCATAAAATTGGCGCAGCATCGGGCGGTAGTCTTAAGCCAATAAAATTTGGTGGATTATCACAGGTAATGGAAGCCGCCGATTTGATGGGACGCCTTTCGATGCATGTTAATCTAGCCGGCAAGGCTGGTGACAGCTCAGTCAGTAGTGCGGCAATCGCCCATCTAGCGCTAGCACTGCCAGAACTCAACTGGCATACAAACATCACCAACCACTATCTAATTGGTGATGTGGCAAGCAATCCAATCAAAATTACGCATGGCCACGTTTTACCACCTGACGGACCAGGGCTTGGCATCGACGTCGATGAAGATCTGATTTCCCGTTACCGAGCCCGGTGAACTATAGAGGAGTTTGATCACCATGGGCATGCTGTGGAATGAAGCGTGAGGGTTCACGACCCCTGATATCAGCTCCTGTAGGCTGCCATTCACAGATATCGGCACCTGGCACCCAGACGGTCTTGTTTGAGCCTGGTATGAAGTACTCGACAAAAATGAGTTCTTCATCACCCTCATTACGGAACCAATGAACTTCATTTTCTAAATTATACAAAATATCACCAGCATGCAGTTCAATTTCCTGACCATCAACTGTCGCGATGGCTGACCCAGCGACTATAAACTGGTAATGTTCTGCGCCCTCATGATGATGAGCTGGGCACGTTGCACCAGGTGGATAAATCACAATCTCACCTTTAAGCGCCGACGAGTTGAATAGTGATTTAGTGGCAACATAAATGCGTTTGCGATCATCATGCATCGATTGCAAAACTGGTTCGCGAGACCAATCGAATATTTTTAAACCATCGGGTGCGGAATCACCTGGATCAAAATATCGACTTACCTCAGGTACCCGGGACAATAAAAAATCAGCCTTCTCACTTGGTGTTACCGTTGCAAAAAATGGAGCTTCTAGCCGCGTCATATGATCAGGCGTCAACTGCCGACCGGCAAGTTCGAAAGAACCGTTCAGAACCTGGAGCCAAGCAAGCTCATCATCAGCGATTGCAATATCAAGACTCCGCCCAGCATCCACATGCCAGCGATCAATAATAATTCTTCCATTGGAGGTGTCGCTTGCCTGCAAAAGAGCATTACGAAAGACTCCTTCGCCTCGTGCTTCAACCCGATCGCAGGCGCGAATGACAAATGGCATAGTCTATCTCTAATTTGATTCAATAACGGTCTGGTTACAATACTCGATATACGAGTAAAGAGTACCTGCGCAAGACGCAAATAGCTTACACGTGGTTGAATTTATATTGATCAGCCCCGCATAGGAGAACTGCATGTTGAAAGTATTGGGCAGACGCTCATCCGGTAATGTCATGAAAGTGCTGTGGGCACTTGAAGAGCTTGGGCTTGAGTACAGACAAATCGATGTTGGTGGAAAATTCGGTGGCAATGCCGAAACAGACTATCTAGCGATGAATCCTATGGGGCTAGTACCAACGCTAATCGAGGAAGATGGGTTCTGTGTTTGGGAATCAAATACCATTACCCGCTATCTAGCGAGCAAATTTGGTGCAGGATCTTTATGTCCGACAAATTTACAAAGCCGCGCCACAGCAGAAACATGGATGGACTGGCAACTTACTGCACTGGCTCCGATGATACGTCCGGTTTTTCACGGACTGGTGCGTAATAAACCGGAAGACCGGGACTTTGATTCGATTAATGCCGGAATTGAGCAGGGAAATCGTTTGTTAGCAATGCTCGATACGCATCTTGAAGGACGTTCCTTCATCGCCGGAAACGAGTTCACAATGGGTGATATTCCAATTGGACCAATAGCCCACAGATTTGTATCTCTGGTCAAGGATCGGCCAAAGACAAATAATTTTGATGTCTGGTATGAACGCCTTACCGAGCGTCCGGCCTTTCAAAAGATCTGTATGATTCCGTTAGAGTAAGGCACCTATTACACTTCTTGCTGGGCACCATCTACTCACCGCTTTATTTCACAACTTCCAATTCGGGCAACAGCGTTTCTGCATAAGATCCACGGCGTTTGAGATTTGCCCGATAAAGCTGTGAAAATTCTTCCGGAACAGCACCAACAACACGGTCGTCCAATAATAAAGCATCAGACCATGCCTTAGTCTTCGGAAATGCTTTCAAAATATTGGTCTGGAGCACACTCTCGCAAATATTATGGCGCTGGAAAAATGGGCCATAGGCGGCATCAACCAACGAAAAATCAGCGCCGTTGAAATATGGACCATCATTAATGCGATCATCTGTGAGCGCAACCTCGAGTCGGGCAAGACGCGGTCGAACATTTTCGATTGCCTGAGAAAGAGTTTCCAGTGACTTAGCATAGTTAATCGCAACAAAATCTTTGCTGAAATCAGGTAAAAAGTCAGTCCAGGCACGATTTTTTGCTCTCTTTACCGGATCGCTCGGATGAAGTCGCGGCTCAAAACTCTCATCTAGAAATTCAGCAATCGCGTTAGATTCAAAAAGGATCTGTTTGTCGACTTTGAGAACCGGTACTTTGCCATGTGGCGAAATCTCCAAAAACCAGTCTGGTTTTTCCTGTAGATTTATATAGGTAACGTCGTAGTCAACCTGCTTAACCCGCAACACAATGACAGCACGCTGAACCCAGGGACAAGTCGGTGAACTTATTAAATGGTATTTACTGGCCATGACGATCCACCCTAGTATGAGAGGTTTGAAACAAAATTAGCTACGCCTTCGATGGTTTGAGGACAATATAGTATTGTACTCAGGACTCCAAAATACTGGGTATAAGCACGGAGAAGATTTCTGGTCCTTCAAGCACACTAGCAACTGTTAACGCTCCGGTGTCGAAATATTGGCCTACCTGTCTTGGAACAACACCGCGACCAAGATGATATAGGACTTGAAATCTCTGTCCTTAAACCATTACATTTCAGGTAGTAGAATTAATATTTCTACCATCACAATCCTCTCGGAAGAGCCGTTGATCCAAGCCGGTTCGCATTACTCAAACGATATAGCAATGGTGAAAAAAATGAAAAGACGCAATGGCGCTCATGCACTCGTTGAGTCTCTGGTATCGGAAGGTGTTCAGACACTGTTCGGAATCCCCGGCGTGGACACTTTAGGAGTATATGATGCCTTTCTCGATCATGGAAGCATACGCGCAATCAACACCCGTCACGAACAGGGCGCAATTTTCATGGCAGATGGGTTTTACCGGGCTAGCGGCGAAGTTGGTGTTGCAGTTACCAGCGGTGGACCGGGAGCTCTTAATACACTGACTGCTATGGGAACGGCATTTAATGATTCCTCAGCTATCCTGCACATCGTTAATGAAAACCCGGCCCACGTACGTCGGCGTGCCCGCGGCTACTTCCATGATGTCGCCGATCAGATGGGTATATTCCGCCCAGTCACTGATTTTAGCCATCAGACCAGCCTGCCTGGAGAAATCCCGGCAGCAATCCAAGCGGCAATGTCGGCGCTTAAATCACGCCGCCCACGTCCTGCCATGGTTGAGATCGCAGGGGAATCCTTTCGCGCCGATACCGACGTCGCTATGCCAGCTCGATCTGAAGCTGACCGAGCCAAAGCAAGCGAGGTTGAAATTACCCGCGCGGCAAAACTCATTTGCTCAGCCAAGCGACCCATCATCTGGTCGGGTGGAGGTGTAGTCGCCTCCAAGGGCGCAAATGAGGCACTACTTAAAATTGCTGAACGTATTGGTGCCCCCGTTTTAACATCACAATCCGGCAAGGGCTCATTCCCACCTAACCATCCACTACATATCGGAAATTGGGCCAATGAACGCCCCGTGCGTGAACTAATCGCATCAAGCGATCTTGTGTTCGTCGTCGGCAGCCGGCTTTCTTATTTTCCCACCGGAGGCTGGTCGCTTCGCCTGCCAGAGACGATTGTTCAATTTGATCTCGACCCAGCGGAGCTTGGGCGAAACTACCCAATAACTCTTGGCGTGGTTAGTGATGCCGCCGATGCGCTAGATAAACTCAACAAGACACTAACTAGCCTGAGCCATAAACCGGTTCGTGATCCTCGCAGAGAAATCTTCAATATCAACCAGCAGATCGCAACCGGTGTTGGCCGCCCGGTTGAAATTCAAGTTCTGGATCAGATCCGCGGAGCTCTTCCAGAAACCGCTTTGGTATTCAACGATCCAACAACCATCGTATTTTGGGCACGCTCGCACTGGAAAGCTTCTCTGCCGCGAACCTGGTTTGTTCCATCTGGATTTGGCACTCTTGGATTCGCATTGCCCTCAGCAATAGGTGCTGCGATAGCAAAGCCCGATCAGCCATCCATCGCCATAATGGGTGATTCAGGCGTCATGTTTACCATCCAAGATCTAATGACCGCGGTCGAACATAATATCCCCGTGGTCGTCATGGTCTTCAATGACCGCGGCTATGGGGTAGAACGGCGCCATCAAGATCATCTTTACGGGCGGCGAAGCGGAGTTGATCTGCTGCCGCCAGATTTTGTAGCACTAGCCAAGGCGTTCGGCGCAACTGGCATGAAGGTTAATGATCTTGGCAAGCTAGGAGATGCCCTCTCAAGCGCGATCGATCGAAAGGGGCCCGTTTTGCTTGAAATCCCATGCGACTTCAAACACCCGGGGTATGGATCATTCGTTGATTGGGACTCATAGTGGTTCAGGCATCCGTCACTAGCGTACAAACCGCATCATTGAACTTGTCGGCAGCTTCGTACTGAACCCAGTGCCCAACATCTTCAATCACAACGCATGATGCTCCTGGGAAAAGATTCTCAAATGCTTCGCAAGCAGCCTCAACGCCGGTTTGCAAAGTTACATCGCGTGCGCCCCAAATCGCAGACACAGGGATATTTGATTCCTGCAAGCGTCTAGGAAGATCATGGGTTTTGGAAATATCTAGGCTACGTATTTTTGACCTCCGAGTATTTTCGATTTGTAAGTACACGGCCAAATCATCTATCGCATCTGGATTATGAATCATCAGCGCAGCTAGGTTGAAGCGTTGCGCTGCTTCCAGCTCCTCCTGATTTTTTGCCTGACGCCAGCTTTTCATCTCAGGGCGACGAAGTTCGAACAACCCCAGTCGATTGTAAGCAACAACGATAAGGGAGGCCATATCACCACCAGCAAATTTTGGCATGTGGCTGGATATAACTGACCCGAAAGAGAAACCGAGCGCGGTATAGCCAATATTTGCGCCCAACACTTCCCGAGCCCCTACCGCAACCGTCTGTGACATCCAATCCACATCGACAGTACCAGGCGTTGCCTCCGAATCACCAAACCCAGGCATGTCAGGCGCAACAACGGTGAATTGGCGCGATAATGGCTCGATGTTGAGCAAGAAATGGCGCCATGAACCATAGCCACCATGCAGCAGAACCAACGGGGGGCCACTACCCCACATTCGCCAGACCATCTGACCGCCGTCAAACGAGGTTTTTTCGCTCCGGCAGGCGGCATCCAATTCGCGCACTAATTCTGCCGAATTTTCCTTAGAACTCATTGTCATCATCTTTTCAGCCGTCCAGTTAATCGTTAAGGCCCCCGATCGCTCCCGTGCGATACCCTTTATGCTGATGGCATGTCGAAGCCGGCTACGTAAAGCTTTTACATCGGTAAATGCACCTATCTATTAGTGCCAATTGCACTATGAACACAGAAAGTCGTACAAGCACCTTATTTATGAAAGGAACCATTGGAGCATGCGCTTTCCTGCGCTCCAAAGTAAGGACTTTGTCCATTACACGGCTGGAAATACCTCCGCCATGACCGCGATTTGGATCAACCGCGTCATTATCGGTTGGCTTGGCTGGGAGATGACCCTTTCTGCCGGTTGGGTAGGGTTGCTAGCATTTTTTCTATTTGGTCCAACGCTGATCGCAAGCCCGATGTTTGGGGTATTGATTGATCGAATGGACGCCCGCAAAGCCGGGCTTATCAGCCAAACAACCCTAGCAATAACTATCTTAGTTCTGCTCATTTTACAGCTGACAGGCACGCTCACTATCTGGGGTCTAGCGGCAACTTCTCTTGTAATCGGCATAATAACAAGCGCTGACCGCACGGTACGGTTTGTTCTGGTGCCACGTATTGTCGATAAAGATGCGCTAGCAAATGCTGTGTCAATCCATGGTATTAATTTCAACACCGCCCGACTTATTGGACCAGCGATAGGTGGATTGCTGATTGATATATACGGAACGGACGTGGCTACTATGGTCAATTTGGTGATGGGATTGCCGAGCATTTACATTCTTACTCAGCTCAAAGTACGCGAGCGTAATACGCCAAAAGGAAAGAAAAAACCGTTTTTTCTTGAGATGCTTGACGGTGCAATCCATGCATTTAGTCTACCGATTGTTCGCGAGGCAATGATACTAACAACAGTATTGTCACTCACCGCCCGAGGTGTAATTGAAATTCTTCCGGCGATTGCCGATGGCGTCTATGGACGCGGTGCAAGTGGACTTGGGCAAATGTTGGCAGCCGCGGGAGCTGGGGCACTACTTGCTGCCATCATGATTACAATCCGCAGATCAGGATCCTCGAAACGAGGCATCCCAGTTTGGGCCCGGATTTCAACTTCCGCCGGACTTATCGCAATGATACTGCTTGGTATCTTTCAATACTGGCCGTTGGCAATGGGTTTAATCACGGTGCTTGGCTTTTGCATCACCAACACCGGAGTCGACCTGCAAGCGAGTATACAGCTTGAACTTGGAGATGATTTTCGGGCCAGAGTAATGAGCTTATGGATCGTTCTCGTCATTGGCGGTGCTGCACTAAGTTCGATAATGCTTGGACTTATAGCTGATCTTGTTGGCATGCAGTATACATTAATTGGGGGTGGCGTTGTCGGACTAGTTCTGGTCGTTTTTGCCAACAAACTTATCCGAAAATTTGACGCTGATCAGTCGAAAACGACATGATCCAGCCGCGAACAGAAGATCGCGCATCTCAAGATATCCAACCCCCATCGATTCCCCTTCTCTTTGCCATGATGATTGCAGGCCAACTTGGCTCGACCATTTATCTGCCTGGACTGCCAGCAATTTCCGAGGAAATGAACACACCAATCTCATCGGCTCAATCCCTGATTGCTATCTATCTGGGTGCATTCGCCGTTGCACAGCTTATCATCGGCCCCCTATCAGATCGCTATGGGAGAAGACCTACGGTCATTGGTGGATTGGCGCTATTTGCTATTGCAAGTACCATGTGTGCCTTAGCCGGAGATATCGTTACCTTACAGATTGGTCGCATGGTACAAGCAACCGGCGCCTGCGCTACTTTGGTAGTTGGCCGAGCCATGATCCGAGATACCTCACAGGGGATTGCTGCGGCACAGGCCATGTCCTGGCTTGCTATCGCAGTCGGTATAGGACCGGCCATTGCACCGTTTTTCGGCGGCTTCCTCGTCTCTTGGTTTGGCTGGCAATCAACCTTCATCGCCATCGCAGTGGTCGTTACCGTCGTGCTTATCTGGGTGATTGCCTCATTGAAGGAAACTCTACCGATCGAGCGCCGGAATCCGCCGCGCACCAGTCAACTTTTTATCACCTATGTCCGGCTACTCAAGAATTCCCGGTTTCTCGGCTATTCAATGATCGTTGCGTTCGCAAGTGGTGCTATGCAAGCCTATCTTACATCAGTGCCGGTTGTATTCATCGTTATTATGGATGTTCCATTGGAGCTATTTGGCGTTTACATCATGATAATGCCATCGCTCTATGTCGTCGCGAGTTACGTTTCGCGCCAATTAACGTTTTATATATCGGTCGACAAGATTATTCTGCTGGGCATTACTATGAGCGCCGCGGGTGGGTTTGCTCAGTTTAGTCTAGGTCTGTGGGGGGTCACCACCGTACCACCTATTCTTGTTGCCTTTGCCATTTCAAATATCGGCACGGGTCTGGTGCTTGGAATGTGTTACGCGCAAGCTCTTAACACTGTTCCCTCCGCAATCGCAGGACAAGCCTCTGCACTTGGCGGATTTTTACATATGGGTTGGGGGGCAATCCTGTCGATTGCGGTTGCATACATGCACCACACATCATCGCTACAACTCGGCATATCACAAATGACAACAACCTGGCTCGCAGCAGCAACAGGTATCTTTCTTGTTTTCTTCGTCAAAAGAAGCCACCAAAAAGCCACTTAGATTATGATGAACAAATCGGATACCGTTTGCCCAAGCTTACCAATACTTAATCCAAGGGGTATGACATGCCGAAAAGTGCCCAGAGTAAATCAGATGATCAATTGGTCACCGCACAACTCTCTTATGCCATCGACACCGGCGAAGTTCTAATCAATCAAATCACCAAAATCGGGGATACCAGCCGTAAAATCACAGGTGAGTACTGCGCTTATGACGTCACGATGCATGATGGACGCGTAGCATGTGATGCCTTTTCGATTGAAACTCATGGTTTTATTTTTGTTAATCACCCAAGTGCGGTTACAGATTTCTATGACGATACCGAGGTAACCAATGTCTATTATCCGGAAGCCGAGCGCCTACTTTTGGCGATGACAGGCAGTGCTCGGGTTCATATATTCGACCATACACGGCGTCACAGCCATGAACCTTCACGCACAGGTAACGTACGTGAACCTGCAACATCGGTTCACAACGACTACACTGAATGGTCGGGACCGCGTCGACTGCGGGATATCCTTCCAGATGAAGCCGAGGGGTTGTTACAACGCCGGTTTGCCATAATTCAGATCTGGCGGGCAATCAATCTACCAATAGAGGTTATGCCACTGGCAATGTGCGATGCACGCACTCTCGATCCAGCCGATTTATTAATATCTGAGAGGCGATCACCAGGGCGTATCGGACAAACCTACCAGGTGAAATACAACCCGTCTCATAAATGGTACTGGTTTTCCAAAATGACCCGAAATGAAGCATTGATCTTCAAAGTATATGATTCCAATAAAAACAGTCCAGTGCGCTGGACAGCTCATAGCGCCTTTGAAAATAAAACTGCTAGGGATGATGCTCCCCCGCGCGAGTCCATGGAGATTCGGGCATTTGTGTTCTGGTAATTCCCATTCGGGCCGAGCAAGTTGCTTCGGCTATGTATCTGTAACGCTCGCTAAAATGGTGACCATCCAGTGAACCCTGTTCCGCCCATGCTCAATCTGCGCCGTCCGATCGATAGTGTGTCGGGGTTCCTTCTCATCATCTCGGTTATTTTAGTAATCTGTGCAGAATGGGGGGGGGATGATCGCCTTTACCTTGCCGGCGGAACTGGCATCTTTATCGCAGTGGCATTGCTTATTCCAACAGCAGGCCTTTCGCGACAACTATTCGTTCTGGTTGGCCTTACGCTTGCACTGATTGCGATCGGCACCCGTGAAGACTGGCCGCACCTGTTGCGCCCAGCAGTACAGAATGCATCGTTTGTTCCGGCATTTTTTTTAGCTCTTGCCTCACTCAGAAACGCCGCTAGCACATCAGACATGATGGAGAGATGCGGTAGATTTTTAGCTGATCAACCGGCGAACCAGCGCTATTTTGCGTTATCCATGGGCGGACATTTATTTGGCATCGCACTCAGTTATGGGTCAATTTCGCTTCTTGGAAGCCTTGCCGTCCAGGGCACTCGCCACATGCAAGACGATACTCTCAGATCAAACCTGATGAAACGGATGCTACTTGCGGTCCAGCGGGGCTTTCTTGCCATGACCGCCTGGTCCCCACTAACCTTCTCTCTTGCAATCACCACATCTATCATCGCCGGATCAAGCTGGAGTGGCGCGGTCGGTGGGTGCATAATCACCGCGGTCATTTTGATAACTCTTGGATGGATATTTGATGTTGCTCCATCGCGTATTAGCAAGAATATTGAGGAAATAAAGCCTAACTTAGATGACACTTGGTCAGTAACATGGCCATTGATCATACTGCTGGCTATGCTTTTTGCCGGTATTACAGCGATGCAAATCTTATCCGGTGTACGCGCTGTCTCAGTAGCACTTGTAGCCGTCCCCCTGATCAGCCTTGGCTGGATCGCAGCGCAGGGATGGCATAGGCGTGGCGGGCCTATTGTTTACACCACCGAACGCGCCCTTAAGTATATCATGATTGATACTCCCAATTATCGCTCCGAACTCGTTCTTTTGATCATGGCTGCGTTTATCGGTACAACCGCATCAGGTCTGCTTGCACCGTTTGTCGCCGGAGGATCTAATTTTTCCATCATCCCCGGCTGGCTAGTGCTAGTTATGCTGGTTTGGCTGATGCCAATCACTGGTCAATTGGCGATGAACCCTATATTGGCCATTCATCTGATTGCACCGCTATTGCCGGACGCAACTGTCCTTGGCGTTTCGCCTGATGCCATCATCGTTGCGCTAACTGCAGGCTGGGCCCTGTCTGGAGTGAGCTCACCCTATACTGCATCGACCCTTCTTCTGGCAGCTCTTGGTCGGGTAACAGCTCTGGAGGCCGGCCCTAAATGGAATGGTCTTTATACCATCGCCGGCTGCACTATCTTGTCGGCGTGGGTCGTTATCTATAGCTATTTAACCTAGATCTAAAAACCTATCTAACAACGGGAGAGAGGTATGATCTGGTTTATCATAGGCGCAATTCTTGGTGCGCTTCAACTTGGAATCCCGCTGATGATGGGAAAACGCGTGGTGACAATGCCAGTGCTCTACATTGGCGTTGGTGCAGCTTTAGGCGCGGGCGTCTACGGCACCATTTTGTGGCTCGTGACATCGTGGGTTTTCGGTTAATACTTAATTAGACACATCAATGCATTCGTCTGCAAAACTGAATAAATCCACCCCGTTCCGTCATCAACGGAGGATTATTCGCTGGTTCTCGGGGCAAAATAAAAAAAAGGAGTTAAAATGTCTCTCATCTATCCGCTCGTTCATATCGACGATGTTAAACCAGAACAAATGGCCAAAAACGATGGCTGGTCTATCTCTGAATTCCTATTACCTATCACTGGAGAGTGCGGCTCATCGACCACCGTATTTCACGCAACCTTCCGCCCCGGATCAACCCATAAGAAGCATCTGCATAGCCGGTGCGATGAAATTGCTGTCTATCTGAGCGGCCACGGTGTCGTGGGTCAAGGCGATGAACGCTCCGAGGTCTCTGCAGGCCATTGCCGTCTTATTCCTCAAGGCGCACCACATTTTTTTCATAATGAAACCAGCGATGCTGTCTCGCAGTGCATCGGCTTTTACATCGGTGCAAAGGACGTCGCCGATTCAGGCTATGAATATTGCGGCGATGTAACACAGGCAGATCTCGACATGCCCCGCGATGGATTTTCAAAAGGCGCTTTAGTCAATGTCAAGGATGTTACACCTGAACAGATGAATGAAGAGGATGGCTGGTCAATCACAGATTTCCGGCTGCCTCTTTCAAAACGAAACGGCTCAACGACAACATTGTTCCACGCGACATTCATGCCAGGAGCTGTGCACAAAAAACACCGGCACGATGCGTGCGAAGAAATTTATTATATTGCATCAGGCCACGGCCTAGCTGGGGTTGGCCCCGACCGGACAGAGGTGAGGGCTGGGCATTTCCACTATATTCCCAAGGGCGTGGAACACTGGCTTCACAATCTCAGTGAAACCGATCCGATCATCGCATATGGAATCTACATCGGAGCGGGAAGCGTGGAAGATACAGACTATGTCTATATGGGCGATGTTACCGAAGCTGACCTTGTGGCCAGAACCACTTAACACTTGAGAAGATACTGCTTGCTAATCAAATAATTCATGGCAAAAAGAGATACCGTTATAGAAAGAACCAATATGCGTTTATGCTATTTTAATGAGTTTCAGATCGGCATTATCATCGATGATCACGTGGTTGATGTAACAGATCATCTCACAGATCTACCACATCGTGACCGTCAGGATCTTATGCCGGCGCTGATTGCACAGTTTGCAGATTACCGCACGCGGCTTGAAGCTGCCTGTAGGTCTGGAGATGGCATCGCCCTTAGCAAGGTAACCCTGCGACCGCCTCTGATGCGCCCTGCGACCGTTGATTGCATGGCAGTCAACTACATGGAAGATGGCACCCGTACCGAACCCGCACCAATCAATGGTTTCCACAAAGCCTCATCATGCATCATAGGCGAAGGAGAAACGATGGTGCTGGATGACATTCCAGCGGAGGTTTTTGAAGGCGAGGCTGAGCTCGCAGTAATTATCTCCAAGCGAGCCGACCACATCTCCAAAGCCGAAGCAATGAACTATGTCTTTGGATACACCTGTTTCATCGACGGCTCAGCACGGGGGTTGCCGCCGACCGGAAATACGTTCTTTCAGGTAAAATCACGTGCCACATTTGCGCCACTAGGCCCGTGGATTGTGACGGCTGATGAAATTCCAGATCCACACAATCTGCATATAAAACTAACTAATAGCGGCAAAATCATGCAGGATTTCAACACCAACGATATGGCCCACAAAATTCCGCGAATTATCGAATGGTTGAGTGAGATCCACCCCCTAGAAGCAGGGGATATAGTCGCGACAGGAACTAATCATCGGGGGTTGCACCCGTTCATGGATGGAGATTTGATTGAGCTTGAGATTGAGAAAGTCGGCAAGCTCACCATCAATGTCCATGATGATCTGAAGCGCACATGGAACAGGGTT
>Ga0302127_10001177_pt1 | contig 15298 bp, 17 predicted proteins | sample CB4_SCM_MG_FD_204452 | JGI IMG/M metagenome (GOLD analysis project Ga0302127, IMG submission 204452) | Marine microbial communities from Western Arctic Ocean, Canada - CB4_SCM | ecosystem: Environmental > Aquatic > Marine > Oceanic | place: Canada: Western Arctic Ocean | collected 2017-09-24
GGGGATGAAAAAATAAATAGTAGATATGAGGGGGAAATCAAAAATGGGGTTCCAAATGGAAAAGGAACTCTTTTTTTCCCCAATGGAGAAAAGCAAGAAGTGGAATTTAAGAATGGACAATTTTGAAGGTGGACTAGTAAACGAAATTTATACAATATTATGAAGTGTATAGCTTCTCGGACAAAAATATAAAGTCGGTTTAAGTTGATTTTTACTTCTTGTAATAATCATGTAATTATTGTCCGGCAAAAGGTGCAAGTATTTTTTATGCATTTGGTAACTCATCAATTTTTTGCTGGGATGCCTAATTAGGCATCCCACTTGCACCTTTTAGGGGTAAGAGCTGGAGGTTTTACTGTTTCAAATGTTTTGGACAGAAGCTTTCCTGTACTAAATTTTTTCAACAAATAAGAGGTATGTAATGAAAAACTTAAATTTAATGATTCTTTTGGTCATTATGGCGTTTGTTTTGGCAGGGTGCCCAAAAGACCCAGTACCTGACCCGCCACCGCCACCGCCGAAGGAAGATCCGCCGCCGCCGCCGAAGGAAGATCCGCCGCCACCGCCGCCGCCGCCGAAGGAAGATCCGCCGCCGCCGAAGGAAGATCCGCCACCACCGCCGCCGCCGAAGGAAGATCCGCCGCCGCCGCCGAAGGAAGATCCGCCGCCGCCGCCAAAGCCTGTAGTTGAAAAACCGAAACCAGTAGAAGTAGAAGTAGAAGAAACTGTAGAAGTGCAAAAACCTGCAGAAGTGCAAAAAGCTGTTGAAGAAAAGGAAGCTGAAGTAGTAATTGCTCAACAACAGGAAGAGGTGAAAAAAGAAGAGTCTCAAATTGCGATAGAACAAGATGCCGAAAAAAGTGTTGAAGCTCCGAAAGCTGTCACCATCATCTCAGCTCCTCCAGAGGAATCAGATGCGGTAATTTATGATATGGAAATGGTCTACTTTGCCTACGACAAGAGTGTTATCACCACTGCCTTTGCAGATGTTATCAAGAAAAACTATGAATGGATTGAAGAAAATCCGGACCTCCAGATTCAATTGGAAGGTCACTGTGATGAGCGAGGTACCAATGAATACAATCTGGCATTGGGAGAACGGCGTGCAAAAGCTGTATTTGACTACCTGGTCAGCTTGGGAGCCAGTCCATCACAATTTTCATTGGTCAGTTTTGGCGAGGAACGTCCTGCAGATGAAGGAAGTAATGAAGTTGCCTGGAGAAAAAATCGGCGAGTAGAGTTCACCCGTCTGTAAACACTTTGTAACACTGTCAAGAATTTCGACTACTCTTTGAATTATGCTCACCGAATGGTTAGGAGAAACGAGCATAGTCGGGATGGTACTGAGTGGCAGTTTGATTGCAAAGCTAGTGTTGCTCATTTTGGCTTTGATGTCGGCCCTTTCCTGGGCCGTCATCATAATTAAGGCGCTTCAGTACCACAATATCCGCAAAGAAGATCAAAAATTCTATCAAATCTACCTGAACGAATCCAGCCTGAATCAAATCAAAAAAGTTTCTTCAGGGTATCTTTTTTCTGCTTTTTCATTCATGTTTTCTGCCACCTATCAGGAGGCAGCGCGAATGAGTCAACGCATTCAGAATTCTTCTACGGACATATTAGAAAGCAATTCGATGCTCCCTTATCTCAGTAAACAGCTGCAACGAGTGATTGAAAAGACAATCAATGAACGGTACTCTTTAATAGAAAATCGTTTAAATATTCTTGCAACCATTTCTAGTGCAGCTCCCTTCATTGGATTATTTGGAACTGTCTTAGGAATTATCAATTCTTTTCAGAGCATTGGAACAACGGGAGTAACAAGTCTTGCTTCAGTTGCTCCTGGTATTTCTGAGGCTCTGGTTGCAACTGCTGCTGGATTACTTGCTGCAATTCCTGCATTGATGGCTTACAATTATTTTCGTAATCATGCTCGTCTATTATCTAATACCATGCGAAATTTTGGCATGGAACTTACTAATCGTTTTGAATGGATAGTGAATGGGAGGCTCCTGGGAAGAGAATGAGCCACTGAGTGAGATCAACGTTACACCTTTTGTTGACGTACTCCTGGTATTGTTGATCATCTTTATGGTAACGGCTCCAATCGTAAACCATGTGATACAGGTGGATCTTCCGGAAGACAGCTACAACCAGGATGTAATGAAGCCTTTGCAGGAACCGCTAAAAGTGGTGATTGATAAGGCAGGGGTACTGTATTTAGGAAATACGCGTATCGGCGGTACTAAAGACGTTGAAAGTCAGCGGATTCTCCAGGATAAGATTCGACAATGGACTAAGAAACAGAAAAAGCCGTGGATGGTTGATGTAGAAGCTGATGAAAAAGTTGACTACGGTTCAATCGTTCCAGTCATTGCCAGACTCAAAGAGTTGCACGTCAGCATGAACCTGGTTATTCGTCCCAGACCAAAATAAAGATAATTCATTCAGCTGTTACCTTCTTTGCTGACTATTACATCTTCTTTGCTGACAGTAGAGTCCTCTTTAATTACAGTAGTATTTTCATCAATTTTTGACTGATCTTCTTTGTTTTTCTTTGTTGCACTTTTAAAATTGGTAATCATTCCGCCAAGTCCCTCACCAATCAGAGGTAAGCGTTTTGCTCCAAACAAAACTACGATAATAGCCAAAATAATCAAAAGTTCCCAAATACCTAAACCAAACATAGTGCACTCTCCTAACTAATTGTTTCATTGGTCATAGACGACCCTATAATGTGAATTGCAACCAATATTAGATCAAACTGGACTGATAATCGCAAGTTTATTAAAACAAGTCAACTGTTAATAAATGTAGTTCATGAATAAAATTAAAAACTAGGTTATATTGTCATTTAGGTCTGTTTAGATAGGGCTCAATGAAAAAGTATTTCTTATGTAATCCCGAATTATTTAGGATCCGGATCACTGATCAGCTTGAGTACAAGATTTGAAACATTTCCCATTGATTAGGCGTCTGCGCTTTGCTTTGCCCAGAATGGCAAGGGAGAAGAATCTGAAGAAGTAAGACTATTTTTCACGTGGGCTCACAATGTTGGAAAAGAGCCTCAAACAACAGAAGTGGAAAACTTTTAATACTTTTTTATGAAAAACCTTGCGGTTGTTATCATAATTCTGATAATTACTTATTGATATTATTAAATATTATTATTATTCAGTAAGTTATAGATAATTTTATCTGTAATCAAATAAACTGTTTTTCACACTGCTGGGAAAAAATATTTAAATTTTTTTTCAGGTAATTAATATTTAGCAAACTTTACAAAACCGTCAATGGACATTGAAACTCTAGAAAAGGGATCCAGTCTTCATCAGTTAAAGTTTTTAGCAGATGCTTCTCATGTTTTACAGGCAGAAATTGCCAGGACAGATATATCACTGCAAAAAGTTATGCAATGGGAACTAGGATCTGTAGTGATGTTTGAGAAAATAGTTGGATCACCGATTGATGTGTTAATTGGTGACCGTTTAATTGCAAGAGGTGAGGTAGTAGTTGTAAATGACAGTTACGGAGTGCGAATCAATGAGATTACTCATCCAGATGAAAAACCAGTTTAAAACTGGAAATAATCACTGATTACAGTTGGACATTACGGGAAGATTTTGCCAATATCAGTTAAATCATTTTTCTTGTAGTGCCTTACGAAATGCTTTGGCAGTCAGTTCCAGATCCTTTTCTGAATGCGCGGTAGAAACAAAAAGCGATTCAAAAGCCGAGGGTGCCATATAAATCCCCTGATTTAGCATACTGCGGAAAAAACGCTTGAAGCGTTCCACATCAGAGTTGAGTGCGTCCTGGTAATTACGTACCGGGGTTTCAGAAAAGAAAAATCCAAACATTCCACCCATGGCTCGCGTCTGGAGCGGTACTCCAGCTGACTCAGCTGCCGATTGAAACTCTCCTGAAAGCCATGATGTTTTTTGTCCAAGTTCAGGGTAAGGATTTTCCTTTCTTAAAATCTCCAAAGTCGACAAACCTGCGGCTACTGCCAGAGGATTACCAGACAGCGTACCAGCCTGATAAACGGGGCCGGCAGGTGCAACTTGAAGCATGATATCCTGACGTCCACCATATGCGCCAACGGGGAGTCCGCCTCCAATAATTTTTCCGAAAATACTCATGTCCGGAACCACCCCAAACAGTGCCTGAGCACCTCCGTAATCAACCCGGAACCCACTCATCACTTCATCAAAAATAAGCAAAATACCCTCGCGGTCACACAAGTCACGTAAGCCTTGTAAAAATCCGTGTTCAGGAGGAATCATGCCCATATTACCTGCAACAGGTTCAATAATAACTGCAGCAATTTTACTAGAGTTTCCTTCGACCAGTTTGATGACAGAATCCAGATCATTGAATTTTGCCTGCAGCGTATGTTCAACAAAAGATGCTGGAACTCCCGGAGAATCGGGAATTCCTAAAGTCATTGCTCCGGATCCGGCCTGTACGAGTAAGGGGTCCACACTGCCGTGGTAGCAACCTTCAAATTTAATTATTTTATCTCGGCCTGTATATCCACGGGCAACCCTAAGAACTGCCATAGCGGCTTCAGTACCGGAATTAACCAAACGCAGCATTTCAACACTGGGCACCGCCTCGCAGATCATTTCGGCTAACAAAATTTCACCCTCGGTGGGAGCTCCAAAAGAAGTTCCTTTCAGTAGAGTTTCTTCAAGTTTACTGATAACTTCTGTATGTGCGTGTCCTAAAATCATAGGTCCCCAGGAGCCGACAAAATCAATAAATTCATTACCATCCGCGTCATACAGTTTTGAACCCTGAGCACGGGTGATAAAAAGCGGTGTCATGTTTACTGATTTGAAAGCACGGACAGGACTGTTTACGCCACCAGGTATTCTTTGCTGGGCACGAGAAAACAATTGCTTAGACTGTGTGATCTGCATGAAGGTTGCACTTCTTAAAGTTTGATCAAGAGTTTTTCATAGAAGAATAAGTTTCCGGCTATTCTGGTTTGAGTGGATCCTGAGAACAGACCAGATAAAATTCGGAACCTGTTTATGTTCTGTTACCAACTTTTAGGTACCTGAATCCAAAAAAATATATTCTATGAACGTAATTAATGTAAAAAATAGTTTGGAGAACGACTCAAGAGTTGTCAAGACATCAATAAAAAATGCGACAAATAATCCTGTTTTTCATAATTAGCCAAATTCTGTTCAGTGGATGTTCCTCTATTGGAAATAAATTTCAGGCTTCTTATGATCCTGAATATAAAGTTGCAGATCGAGGTAAGCTTGACGTTATAGTTAAAGGCAGGGCTTGTGCACTTCTTGCGGATGATGCCGTCATTTTTGCAAGGCAAACAGCTGAATTTCACCTGCGCAGCGTTGTAGGAAGTCAGAATCACAGGAAGGAATTTCAGGAAGTAGATCGCTACTATGATGGAGATAAAATCTGTGTGGAAATGAGAGCTGCTGCTTTACCTCCTTTATGAAGCGGATTAATAATTTCGCCTTAGAACCTTGATTACTTGCGATTTAAGCTGCAAATAGATAAAGTAATAATAAGTTTATGGACTTGGAAGTTTAAGATTTATGAACTAGGATTAAGCATCAAATTTGGATTATTTAGGTTCTCAAGATTCAGGAATGTTTTACTACTTCACTCACTAAGCCAATTTAAAGGTAGTTTATGTCAGGAAAAGACAAGGAAAAAAATACTACACAAAACCAGATTGCACTGCCAATGCTGCCTATGCGTGATATCGTTGTGTTCCCCCACATGACCGCACCATTTTTCATCGGCCGCTCACTCTCTATTGCTTCACTGGAAAAAGCACTGGACGGAGACCGTCAAATTTTCGTTGTTGCTCAAGAAGATCCGTTGGTTGAAGAACCTGAAGCAAAGGATCTGTTTCGTGTAGGAACAATAGGTAAGGTTTTGCAAATAATGCGTCTCCATAATGGTACCATTAAAGCACTTTTTGAAGCAAAATCGAGAGGCCGTCTAATTGAGGCACACATGGAAGAGCCACATTTTGCTGCAGTAGTGGAACCAATCCCAGAACAAGTTTCCAAAGCACCAGAATTATTGGCCCTAAGTAAAAATGTTCGCGCCGAATTTAAACGCTACCTGAAGGACGTTAAAAAAAGAACTGAAGGAATCGAAAAATTATCCATTGAATCAGAAGAACCGCATATTCTTGCAGACCGTATCGCTCCGCTTCTGAACATGGATTTGCAAAAGAAACAGGATTTGCTGGAAAACTCGGATCCAAAAAGACGGCTCGAAATAGTCTATGGCCGGATGCTTGAAGAAAAAGAATTCAAAAAAGTTGAACGAAAACTAAAGGAGAGTGTCCAGGGGCAAATTGGCCGGACACAGAAAGAATACTACCTCAATGAACAAGTTAAGGCTATCCAGAAAGAGTTGGGTCACGGAGAAGACAGTAAAGCTGAAATGGATGAGTATGCTAAGAAATTTGAGGAAATAAAACTTTCTGATGAAGCTAGAGAAATGGCAGAAAAGGAACTTCAAAAACTGAAAATGATGCCCCCTATGTCTTCAGAAGCAAATGTCGTTCGAAATTATATTGACTGGTTGCTCAGCATGCCGTGGGCAGAAAAAACGGAAGATAACTTAGACCTGGAAAAAGCTGAAAAAGTCCTGGATGCTCAGCACTACGGTTTGGAAAAAGTAAAAGAACGTATTATAGAATATCTTGCTGTAGCTCAGCAGGTAGGCAAAATGAAAGGTCCAATTATTTGTCTGGTGGGACCTCCTGGCGTAGGAAAGACATCCCTGGCGCGTTCTGTTGCAGAAGCTCTGGGAAGAAAATTTGCACGGGTAAGTCTTGGAGGAATACGTGATGAAGCTGAAATCAGAGGGCATCGCAGGACTTATATTGGTGCCATGCCTGGGAAAGTTATCCAATCGTTGCGGAAAACAAAATTCAACAATCCACTACTTCTCTTTGATGAAATAGACAAGATGTCTCATGGAGTGATGGGAGATCCTGCTGCAGCCTTATTGGAAGTACTTGACCCGGAACAGAACCACACTTTCATGGACCATTATTTGGAAGTAGAGTTCGATGTTTCGGATGTCTTATTTTTTTGTACAGCCAATGTTTCTCAAAACATTCCGCCTGCACTGATAGACAGAATGGAAGTTATCCGACTTTCCGGCTACACTGAGCTAGAGAAAGAAAACATTGCCCGCAAACATCTCCTCCCAAAACAGATGGATGAAAATGGACTGACATCAAAAAGAATTCAGTTTCAGAAAAAAGCCATCCTGAAAATTATCCGGAATTACACCAGGGAAGCCGGAGTCCGAAATCTTGAACGGGAAATTGCCAAAACATTCCGCAAAGTTGCAACCCAGTTGGTAAAAAAAACGAACCTTAACAAAGTCGTTGTTACTCCACTGGGGGTGGAAAAATATTTGGGTGTACAAAGTTACAAACATGGAAAAGTAGAAGAAAAAAATGAAATTGGCACCACTTGCGGTCTAGCCTGGACACAGGCCGGAGGAGAACTTTTGGTAACGGAAGTTAATATTATGAAGGGTACAGGTAAATTACAGTTGACGGGAAAACTTGGGGATGTGATGAAAGAATCGGCTCAGGCAGCACTGAGTTATGTGCGCACTAATGCAAATCAATTGGGGATATTTTCTTCAGTGTTCGAAAAAACTGACATTCACATTCATGTTCCTTCGGGAGCTGTTCCCAAAGACGGTCCTTCCGCTGGAGTAACTATTGCAACTTCTATAGTCAGTGCATTTACTTCCATTCCTGTCAGAAAGGAAGTAGCAATGACAGGAGAAACCACTTTGCGCGGCAAGGTTTTACCGATTGGCGGATTAAAAGAAAAGCTTCTTGCATCAAAACGGGGTTTAATTTCTACTGTGATTATACCTCACAAAAATAAAAAAGATTTGAGTGAAATCGCGGAAGAAATACAGAGTGGTTTGGAAATTATTCCTGTACAAACCGTAGAAAAAGTCTTAGAAATTGCTCTTGAACGTATGCCAATAGCAGTGATTGATCCCAAACCTGAAGTAGAAGAAAATATGAAAGTTGACAGCCCAGAGGCTGCAATTCTGCCACAGACAGACCCGCCTGAATCACCTCGAACTTATGATGCATAGTCATAACTCGGATGTCAGAAGTAAAGAAAATTATTTTTAAAACCTCACTTCAGCCTATGAAATGCCTGAAGGTGCTAATTGCTTCTGAAGTTTTCATGCTTTTAATTTTGAATAAACCATAAAAATAGAAAATTGTGATTGATGATATGGAATTAAGCAGTTCTGACCAGGAACTGATGACAGAAATTAATGTGGCTCTTATTAGTTTCATTAAATCAAATGAAACCCATCTGCAAATGGATCCAATGAATTCGTACCGTAGAAGAATGGTGCATAAAATCGGGACTGAATTTAAACTGACTTCTGAGTCAACCGGTGAAGGTGACAACCGTTCTGTTCAATTGGAAAAAACAAATGCCTCTGCTATTCCAGAAAATGTAAATAAAAAAAGAGTCTTTGATCGAGGGATAGAAATATTTTATTCAAAGCCCGGTGCTGAAATTGTTTTATCCACTGATGGTAGTTTTGGAATTTCACTAAAAGAGCCCGAGAGCCGTGTCCTGGACAAACGTACAGTAGAGGACGGTGAATTTCGAATTCGAGAGAACAAAATAATCTGCAAGGGTGACACTAACTGGTGAGTAAATCTCAAATCGAAACAGGTCTTTCATTTGCGGCAATTGAGCAGTCTTCTTTTTCATTATCATATCTAGGAGACGCATTTTACGAATTGTGGTGTCGCCAAAAGATTTTGCAACTTCTCCAAAATAGAAAACAGGTACATCAAAGCGTTGTACAGTTTGTCCGCTGCCAAACCCAGGCCCGTCTGGTACATTTGATTATGCCACGCTTGACGGATGAAGAAAAAAACATTTTCCGTCAGGGCCGTAACAACAAAGTTGTTTCGCTTCCCAAACATGCATTTACAAGAGAATATCGTGCAGCAACTGGATTTGAGTGTCTGGTAGGGTTCTGGTATTTGGGTAAGGAAATAAAGCGTTTTGAAAAACTGATGTCACAAAATGAGGTGCAGGAGTACCTGGATTCAGTCTTAAACTCGTGCAAAAACTCTTTTACTAACGCAGCTTAAAGAGATGATTTGGACATTTATTATATTTATTGTCGCAGTATCTGTAGCTACTATCGCTTTTCCTCTTTTTTGGAACAAACTGCAGCTCTATCAACTTCCAGAAAATTCTACACAGGATTATAGTCAAGCGGATTACTGGCTCTCTGCTTTAAGTGATTTAGAAGTTGATTTTTCACTTGGGCGGATGTCTAATAAGGAGTATCTGCAACAAAAAAGTTTTCTGCAGCGTGGTTATTTGAAGGAAGAAGGAAAGTCTGGGGTATTAGAAGAATGACAGTTAATTTCAGGAAGAGTTTTTGCTTTAAATCAAAAGTAATTTAAAGTTGAACTTTTTTACAGAATCGGTTGTGACAATAGAACGCTCTATATTCAGGTTCCATTCCACAGTGGTGAAATAGACTTATTTTTCAAAAGAGAGACTCTCCGGATATGTTTTGCATCCACTGAGCGTTTCCGCAGACCGGTTGTGTTAATAATCGAGACAACCTCATTTCGGTCAATGTAATCGGAGATATTATCAAGATCTTCCCGGTCCAGGCTCGTTTTTTCTATATTAGTGAAACCTGCTTTTTGAAGTACTTTATAAGTTCCTTCCGTAGCCAAATTTGTTTGTCCTGCTTTCTGAAATTCTAGTGCCGCAGTAACCATTCCCTGTTTATCCTGATCGGTCACTCCAAAAAAAATGTGTCCTTCCTTAATTTCTGATTTATAAGCAGCAACTTGGGCTTTCATGAAGGGATCTTCCAAGTTTTCTCAGCGTCCCATTACTTCACCTGTTGATTCCATTTCAGGACCCAGTTCAGTGTCTGCTCCAGAAAAACTGATGAAAGGAAATACTGTTTCCTTAACTGAAACAGATTTCAGTGTTTCATATGAAAATCTGATATCAGTCAATTTTTATTCCAGCATGAGCCAAGTTGTATATTTTCCCAAAGGATGTCCATTAGGTTTACTGTAAAACGGGACCGTCCTGTAAGCACGAGGATTAACTTCAATCAGAAAAAATTCATCATCTTTAACAGCAAATTGTATGTTCATCAATCCTTTCACACTGAGCTCTTTGGCTAGGATTTATCCTTTGTTCTTCCAATCTTCGCAACACATCCGAAGACAGGTTTTGTGGTGGCAGAATACAAGCGTTATCTCCAGAATTAATCCCAGTGTGTTCCACATGTTCTATGATTCCTTCCATTTCAGAGTTAGTTCCGTCACCCAGTAGCTCCATATCAACTTCGACTGGACCTTTAAGAGACGGATCGATCAAAACCGGACTATCCGAAGTGTCGTAATAAGTTCTTACCGTTTCAGGGTTGCAGTTGAGTATTAATGATTCATAACCAAGTTCTCAGGCTGCCCAGGAAGCATGAACACAACAATAATGAACTCAACCCCCTGAGCGATACAATTGGCCCCTGATTCCAGTATGAGAGTTTTTGCTGTTTAAGTTGGAATCGACTCAATTTCTTCGCCATAAGGGGAATAATAATAAGGAGTATTTTAAGTTTTACAATTTTGAGAGACCACATCAATCTCTGGTAGGAAATACGCCTGCAGAGATTTATTGAGGTAGTGAAGTATCCAGGAAGGCAGCATGATTAATACAATGAAAAATAAATTAAAGTACACTTTAACTTATAAGAAAAACTGTCCTTGACTTGGGGTCCACTTCAGTTGCAGAATTACTGTTGATCAAGACAATCTGAAGAGCTCTTCTTTGAGGTTTTTTCAGACTTGAGTGCCGCTGTAATCAAACTAACAGGCTTGTCCAATTACGATGGGATTTGATCCAATAAGTAATACAGTCTTAATATCAGTACGCCAGTGCATTATGTTTGTTTAGATTTGTGACTTATATCAAGCCTGAGAATTTGTAAGAGAGAAGCCCAAAATATTCGTGTAAAATAGTTTGGATGCGGTTAAAATTAGTCCAGTCAAAATACAGCCACCATGGAATTGAAGTTTTGGGATAGGACTGGTTTGCAGAAAATGCATAGGACTCTATCCCCAATTTTTTGAAAACAGACACAAGACGAAATAAATGGTAATGATGAGAAACCAAAAGAACAGATTTTAACTCCAGACGATTCAAAATTTTGGAGGTCTCGACTCCATTCCTGTACGTATCTACAGAATTATTTTCAATGATGATATCATGCGAAGGAACTCCCATACCCTGGAGAATAATGGCCATACCTTTAATGTTGACAGGAGGAGAATATGGTTTAGTTACACCACCGGTAATAATCACAAGCGGTGCCAGTCCCTCCAGGTATAATTTTCCCGCTGTGTGTGCTCTTAAGGTAGAGCCAGGTGTTGGTGCTCCCGAAACGTGAACTCCGGCTGAAGCAACCACGATTGCATCGCTGACTTTTTTTTCACTTTTAGGAGTCATACTTTTTAAAGGATATGATATAGCTTGAAAAAACAGTGTATTGCTTCCAAGCAGTAAAAACAACCAGCTTACTAAAAGAATACGGAATGAAAGTTTATTTTCTTTCCTCTGCCGGAACGTCAAAAAAAGTGCACAGGATAATAAAATCAAAAGCAGTAGAGGGCCGAATAGAATGTCTTCAACAATTAACTTTAAAGGACGTTCCATGGATTATTTCTGAATCTAAAGGTATGGGGCTGATCAAAGTATTTGTAGGGTAGTGTGTCACTTATTCACTTGGAACCAGAAGAGTCCCCAACTTTAATGTATTAATATTTAATTACTGATCAGCAGAATTATTATTTAATGAATCTTCGGTAATTTGTTTGGAAGTTTTATTGTCCATGACCAAATTAAGCTGTTTAACTAATTCCAGGGAACCCTCATATGATCTTTGAATTTTTTGCATTTTACTTCCACTTTGTATTTCAAATTTTATCTTTTGCAGACAGTCTCTCAACTCTTTAAGTTCTTCTGGAGAATTTGGATTACTAAGTTCCGGACACTTAAGTGTCTGTTTTTCTTGAGCCAGTACTCCATCATTCTCTACAAATTCTCCTAAAAACACAATACTCACTAAACAAATCAGGCGGAATAAAAAAAATTTTACTACAGAACATGGTTTAATAGCAAAAGTCATAAAACGGTAACGTATAATGTTCAGCTTGAAAGTTGAAGCCATTTCTCTTATTTTTAGGGGTTACAATTTAGTATTGTTTCACGAAATATTTGAAGTATAAATGTTTTAAAAGTATTATCAAAGAATGTTAAAACTATTTATTGCAGCCATTTCTGTAGGTCTGATATATTGGCTTTGGCTTAAAAAAAAACAAATATTTTCCAGTCGCAATAATAAAATTGACCCCTTTATCACTACAATTGAAGCGATTGAGATACAAACATTTTTAGATTGGAACACTTCGCAGTACTGCCTCGAATGTGATGGAATGCGCTACGGCAAACAATTTAAGCAAAAAAAAGCGCCAGACTTACCACACGAGGCTGGATGTCGCTGTGAGGCCACTAAATTATTCTATACTTCTGATGATGTTTTTCAAGGTACTTCACCTGTTTTAACTCATAAATCTGCTTTGGGTGACCTTTCAACAAAAGATGCATTGCTGCTAAAAAATATCTTGCTCAAAATTAGAACCAGCACAGGAAAGGGTGGTTTTTCAGATTTCTTAGAACAATTTGAGATAAACAATTTTTCAGAAAATATTCGCTCCAGGGCTATTTCGCTAGTCAAACATGCTTTTGATGCAGAGCAAAGCAAGGAGTAAAATTATAAAGAAAATGACAAGAAAAGTCTGACTCCTGAATTTAAGAACCATCCTTATCTCTAAAATCTAAATCCGTGGTAAAAAATAAGAATAGTATTCAAGCATTATGAAAAGACTTGCCCTGTTTATCAAATGGTCATTCAGGATAGTAATAATTACAGGAATTATTTCTGGAGCTTCTCTTGGGTTTTTTCTGTTTGAACTCAGTAAAACTTTGCCACAAAATCTTGGAGATGAACTCAACAAAAGAAATGACGTATTACCTACTGTCCTCTATGACCGTGAGGGTAATCAGATTGAAGAACTTTTCATTCAACGGCGCATAGTCATACCCTATGAACAGTTTCCTCCTCACCTGATTCAGGCTCTGGTTGCCAGTGAAGATTCCCGTTTTTTCTCTCATCTTGGAATTGATCTACTGAGAATTCCCAAAGCCTTTCTTGCCAATCTACAAGCTGGCAGAATTGTTCAAGGTGCCAGCACTCTCACCCAGCAAACTGCCAGACTGTTTCTGTTAAGCAGGGAAAAACAGATTATTCGAAAACTCCGGGAAATATTGCTTGCGTTCCGGATGGAAATGCAGTTTTCGAAACAGGACATTCTGTCCCTCTATCTTAATAAAGTTTATCTTGGAAATGCAGAAGGGGTTGAGGCGGCAGCGCAGGGTTATTTTGGCAAACATGCTTCAGAACTAAATCTCGCAGAAAGTGCTTTGCTGGTTGGAATACTTCCTGCGCCTTCTCGTTATGCACCTCACGTTAATCCTGATTTTGCACTTCAGCGGAGAAATATGGTTTTGCAAAGAATGAATCAGGAAGGGTTCATCTCGGAGCAAGAATTGCAAAAAACAATTCATACTCCTATCAGCCTGATTCGTATTCATGATTCGACCACAGAGGCTACGTCCTACTATGTCGAACATGTACGTCGTTATTTGATTAAAAAATACGGTTCAAAAGTGCTTTATCAGGGTGGTCTTAGAGTCTATTTAGCTATGGACTTGAACTATCAGACACATGCTCATGAGGCTTTGAGGAAGGGGATTCTGGATTTAACAAAACGACAGGGATTTCGGGGTGTACTTAACAATAATAGTTTTGATAACAGTAGTTTGACAGATAACTCCACAGATGAAAATACATTAAAAATTGATTCACTGTTTCTCGGAAACATTGTCACTGGCGTGGTGAAAAAAGTCAGTAAGGAAAATGTTTCAGTAGAACTGGGAGAATCGTACGGAATTCTCGAATGGAGCAATATCAGCACATGGAAAAATGGTAACATTCTTAAAGATAAAAGACCTATCAAGATTTCCAATCCGGCAGAAATATTTTCTGTTGGTGATGAAGTAGAGGTAAGACTTGCCGATTATGATTCAAAAAACAATTTTTTTCGTCTGCAGCTCTATCAGGAACCCTTAGTAAATGGAGCCTTGTTGGCAATGAACCCAACGAGTGGAGAGGTACTATCAATGACTGGTGGTTATCGTTACGGAGAGAGCGAGTTTAACCGGTCCATTCAAGCTTTGAGACAACCTGGATCATCGTTCAAACCAATCGTTTATTCTGCAGCCCTTGATGCCGGTTTTACACTCAGTAGTGCACTAATAGACAGTCCAAGAGCTTATGCAACTGGTGCAGAGACTGCTGGAGACGCGGAAATATGGACTCCGAAAAATTATGGGGATAAAGTCATGGGCAAGGTTTCATTGCGTACAGCTCTTGTCAAAAGTCTTAACTTGCCGACTATCGGACTTTGTGAAGAATTGAAACCGAAGCTAGTCATTGCTTATAGCAGGCGTTTTGGTATAACTGCAGAAATGATGGAAGATTTAACCACATGTCTGGGTTCGTTATCAGTCACTCTGCAGGAAATGATTAGTGCCTACGGTGTTTTCGCAAATCAGGGACGATTGGTTAAACCAATCTATATTCTCAGGGTGGAAGATCAGGATGGAAATATTTTGGAATCAAGTGTATCAGAGTTAAAACAAGTCACCTCTGAGGAAACTGCTTTCCTGGTGAGTAATGTTTTGCAGGATGTCGTTAAGCGTGGAACAGGCCGGAGAGCCAGAGCAATTGGCCGCCCTTCTGCAGGAAAAACCGGAACCACAAATGACAGCATTGATGCTTGGTACATCGGCTACATTCCGCAATTGCTGACAGGTGTTTATGTGGGATTTGACAAGCCAAGAAGAATGGGTAAATCAGAAACTGGATCCCAGGCAGCAGCTCCAATCTGGATTAACTTTATGAAAAATGCGGTTGCAAATTTACCTACAGAACAATTTAGACAACCACCTGGAATCACAACTGTTAAAATTCATAAATCCGGAAGGCGTGCAATACCTTGTGATAAAGCAAAAGATGTATACGAAGAACACTATAAATCTGGAACAGAGCCTTTCCTGGATCTTTC
>Ga0302127_10001178_pt1 | contig 15293 bp, 26 predicted proteins | sample CB4_SCM_MG_FD_204452 | JGI IMG/M metagenome (GOLD analysis project Ga0302127, IMG submission 204452) | Marine microbial communities from Western Arctic Ocean, Canada - CB4_SCM | ecosystem: Environmental > Aquatic > Marine > Oceanic | place: Canada: Western Arctic Ocean | collected 2017-09-24
TGCCCACCGCTGGTTTTTCTTCCTTGGAAACATCCTTCATAAGGGGCATGACGCCCTTTAGACGTCCCTTAGAGCCCAAATAAGCGACCCGCCACGATTCTAGACCATCAACCGAATCTACTGAGCTAATCTCACCTATGGCGTCTTCCTGTAATTTTTCAAGCGTTGCAAGCATGTGTGCATGATACCTAAACCCCTACTAAGGGTCGGGTCCAGGATCGGGTCCAGGGTCCGACCCTAAAATGATGGGTAAAAAACAGCCCCGAGCAAGCTCGGGGCTGTTTTGAAATCAAAGAATGTTTTGAAGATTACTCTTCTGTTTTGTCAGCACCGTCTGCCGATGCTTCAGGAGCATCTGTTTCAGGTGTTTCAGAAACAGCTTCATCTGTCGCTTCAGGAGCAGCAGCGTCTTCAACAACAGGTGCTTCTTCTTCCACAGCAGGAGTTGTTGCAACAAGAACCTTCGCCGCAAAATCGCAACGACGTTGTTTCTGTGTGCGGCGACGTGAGTCGTTACTGCCACCAACTTGTGGGCCTTCTTCTTCGCCAACAAGCTGTAAAATGACCAAATCTGTACCATCACCAAGACGACGCTTACCGATTTTAATGACGCGCGTGTATCCGCCATCTCGTTCTGCAAACTTAGGTGCAACCACCGTCAAAATGTGTTGCACAAGACGTGGCGCTTTTCGAACTTCACCGTAGCGGTTAAATTCGATTGCATCTTCGCTTGGCAAATCAAAGTGAATATTTTGCTTTGATGAGTCTGGAACGTTTGGATCAGCAACCCAAACATGAATCTTGCGGTCATTGATCATTTGCTCAATACGCTTACGCGCATTGAAACCACCGCGTTTTGCGATTGTTATGATTTTTTCGACAAATGGTTGCACTGCCTTTGCTTTTGGAAGGGTCGTTTCAATTTGACCGTGCTCGAAAAGTCCAGCAGCGAGATTCCGAAGCATCGCTGTTCGATGTTCGCTGTCTCTACACAATTGTTTTCCATAAATTCTATGTCGCATGGTTGTACTCCTTACAAAGTGCTGCTTGCACTTTGATTATTCGTCACCCTCTGTGGAACCGATTACTTCGTCTCCAGGGTTTTCATTATTTGTTTTATCTTCTGCACAGAAATCGTCTCCGTCACAGAAATCATCGTCATCATAGGAATCGTCGCCTTCTTCTACAGGAGGAAGATCAACGGAACCGTCAACACCAGGTGGCAATTGCATGCCAAGAGTCAGGTTTAAATCGTCAAGTTTTCGCTTGATTTCTCGAAGTGAAGTACGACCGAAACTTCGAATTCGAAGTAATTCGCGATCGTTCAATGAAACGAGCTGAGCAACACGGTCAATAGACGCGAGTTCCAAACAGTTCGATGAACGAACTGTAAGGTCAAGGTCGAGGATTGACATGTTGAGTTTACGGATAAGTTCTTCATCCACTGCTGCCGCTGCTGCTGCTTCTGCGCTAACAACTTTTGTTCCAAGTGAATCGAACTGAACAAAAGCGTTCAAGTGTTTACGAAGAATTTTCGCTGATTCAACAAGACACATTTCCGGACTGATGGTGCCATCTGTCCAAATGTCGAGAATCAATCGATCAAAGTTTGTTTGTTGGCCAACTCGTGTGTTTTCGACACGGTAGCGAACGCGTTGTACAGGACTAAAGGAAGCGTCAATTGGAATTTCTCCGATGACTTGCTCATCTTTTGTCGCATATTGTTCGGCTGCTGGAACATACCCACGCCCACGTTCAATGGTGAGTTCCATTTCAAACTCAACATCATCGGTCAATGTTGCAATGACATGGTCTGGGTTGTGCACAATAACTGAAGTATCTGATTCAATAAGATCAGCGGTAACTTCGCCTGGGCCTGTTGCTGAAAGGCGGAGAACTTTTGGTGCATCAGAATCTACGTCTACAACCAAACCCTTCACATTCAAGACAATGTCGACCATGTCTTGTTTTACACCTTCAAGCGTGCAAAATTCATGTTCTGCACCTTTAACTCGAATAGATGTGATTGCTGAACCTTGAATTGTGCTGAGCAAAATTCGGCGTAGTGAGTTGCCAACAGTCGTACCGAAACCATTTTCAAATGGCTCAACGATAAATCGGCCAAATGTGTCCGTTGCTGACTGCTCTTCTAAAATTACACTTGCGGGGAGTTCGAGTCCGCGCCATCGTACGTGCATCATAATATTCTTTCCTCTTTTGACAGTGGCTTCTAGCCAAAAATAAACGCGTAGCTGGAATCGGAAGACGATGGCTGTCAAACCCATCGAACCCATCTCCAAAGAGCGTACAAAATACTTACTTAAACACGGCGTTGTTTCTTCGGGCGACAACCGTTATGTGGCACGCCTGTGTGATCTTCCACCGCAGTAATGCGTAAACCGTTTTGTTCCAGTGCTGTTATCGCTGAATCGCGACCACTGCCTGGACCCTTTACTCGAATTTCAACTTCAGTAACGCCCATTCGACGACCTTTGACCGCTACTTTTTCTGCTGCTCGTGCTGCTGCAAACGGTGTCGCTTTACGCGCACCTTTGAAGCCAACCGTACCAGCAGAATCCCAGCAAAGTGTTTCGCCACTTAAATCAGTCATAGTGACAATGGTGTTGTTGAATGTTGCTTTGACATGGACAATTGCCTTGCCAATATTTTTACGTAATTTTTTCTTAGCCATAATTATCTATCCTTTTTCGCTCATGCGATTCCTGAATCTCCAATGCACCGCATTGGAGGAACCTTGCGAGTGAAACGGCACCGTGCCGAATCACTTCTTAGCCTTTAACGCCTTTTTTACCTGCAACAGTCTTCTTACGGCCCTTACGAGTACGAGCATTACAACGCGTTCGTTGTCCTCGCGTTGGCAAGCCTTTGCGGTGACGTTCACCTCGATAGGAGCGAATATCTTTTAACCGCTGAATGTTTTGTTGTACTTGACGTCGAAGGGTACCTTCAACAATCAAGTTTTCGTCAAGATATACAGCAATTAGACCTACTTCGTCATCGGTAAGATCACGAGCTTTTATGTCTGGATTGATTTTGGCTGATTCCAAAATATCGTCCGCAATCTTTGGTCCAATGCCGTAGATATAACGGAGCGAATAACGCACCTTCTTGTTTTCTGGAATGTCTACACCTGCAATACGTGGCATATTTGTTCTCCAATCGCTAAGGTAAGCCGAAGCTTAGCCTTGTCGAGCTTTCAATCTTGGGTTCTTCTTATTAATAACGTACCGTTTGCCTTTTCGTATGACGATTTGACAATCTTTCGTTCTTCGTTTAATACTGCTTCTTACTTTCATAATTCTTACCTCTTCATTCTTTGTGAATTAGTGCCTGTATGTAATTCGACCCTTGGTCATGTCGTACTGACTAATCTCGACGGTTACTTTGTCGCCTGGAAGAATGCGGATGTAAAACCGCCGCATTTTTCCACTGATATACGCAAGTAGTTCGTGTCCATTTTCAAGTTTCACTTTGAACCTTGCATCTGGAAGCGCTTCAATAACTTCTGCGTCGAGACTGATTTTTTCTTCTTTAGCCATTCGTGTACCGCTTATGATCCGCTGGGTCTCCTTGATGATCCACTCGTACGACTTCGTACGGGTGCGTCATGAAATCCTTTATAGTTACGCATGAGCAGGTTCGCTTCAATTCGTTGAATTAAATCGAGACCAACACTCACAACAATCAACAAACCCGTTCCGCCCAAGAAACTTGATACGAAAAACGGTATTTGCATTTCTTTGGAAACAATAGATGGAATGACTGCGATGACCGACAAGAAGCCCGCACCTACGTACGTAATTCGTTCCACAACTGTTTCTAGGTATTCCGCAGTTCGAGGACCAGGGCGCAATCCAGGTATGAAACTACCGTTATCGCGTAATTGCCTTGCCATGTCTTCTGGGCTAAACACAATTGTTGTCCAGAAGTAACTGAAGAAGTAAATCAATATAATCTCTAAAACTATATATGGGTATTCACCCATCTGGAAGTTTGCATTCATAAACGTTGTCATTGCAACCCACCAGTTTGATGGATCTGGTGAAGCAGAAGCTGCGGATTGGAGGTACCCAAAGAATGCTGAGGGAAATATCAAGAGTGAACTTGCAAAGATGATTGGCATAACGCCTGCGTGATTTACACGGAGTGGCAAGTAATGGCGACCACCTCCGTAGGTTTTACGCCCGCGCGTGTGTTTTGCTTGTTGAATTGGAATCCGACGCTGAGCAACGGTAATAAGAATTGCGCCCGCTACGACAAAGATAAACGCACCTACCAAGAAGCCAACGCCTAATATGCCGACCTGCCCGCTTGTTGACTGTTGCGAAGTGCTAAAGTTATCCCATACCCATTCAAGTGCTTGGGGCATACGTGCCACAATTCCCGCGGTAAGAATGAGGGAAACACCGTTACCAATACCATATTTGTCAATTTGCTCACCGAGCCACATCAAGAAAACACTGCCTGCTGTAAGCGCAGTCACGCCTGCAATGTAAAAGATGAGCAATCCGCCTGGATTTAAGAATTCTGGACGAATCAAGCCCTGGGCCGCGATGAATTTCAACCACATCATGGCTTGAATGAAGCACATAGCGACAGTAGCGTATCGTGTCCATTCAGTAATTTTTGCTTGCCCAGCTGCGCCTTCCTTTTTAAGCTCTTGCAATTTCGGCATGACCGATTGCAACAGTTGGAAGATAATAGACGCAGTGATGTACGGCATAATCCCCAATCCGAATATAGTCGACTGCGAGAACGAACCGCCAGAAAAGATGGAAGCATAATCGAGGAACTTACCCCAACCACTTGCATCTTCGGTTGCTTTTGCCGCAGCTTCAACCATTTGTTGCTGGTTGACACCTGCGAGCGGAATCCAAAAACCTATACGGTAAATCGCAATCATCGTGCATGTAAAGAACACACGATTGCGAAGTTCCGGGATTTTAAAGATGTTTATAATTGCTTGGAACATTGCGGTAAAACCTTACTCGTTTGATTCCGTCACTGTCGCAGTTGCATTTTGAGCTGCTGCTGCGATTGCCGCTGCTTTTGCTCTTTTCTTTGGCACAACAGAACGATCGCGAACCCATTTCTTCTTCGCAATAACCGTTACGGTTCCGCCTGCTGCTTCAATTTTAGTTACAGCTGATGCAGAAAAACTGTCCGCTGTAACATTCAACGAAATTGTGAGGTCGCCTTCGCCAAGAATTTTGACAGGGTTTTTAAAATTGCGAATCAAGCCTGATTCAACAAGCGTCGTTGCATCCACTGTTGCACCTTTTTCAAAGCGTGCTTCAAGTGATGCAAGATTGACAATATGGTAAATAGTTTTAAAGTCAGCATTAGTAAAGCCGCGTTTTGGGATGCGCCTAAAGTATTGCATTTGACCACCTTCAAATGCTGGGCGACGGGAATAGCCAGAGCGTGACTTAGCACCTTTGTGACCACGTCCACTAGTCTTACCCGAACCACTACCGTGGCCTCGACCAATTCGTTTGCGGGCTTTGTACTTGCCTACTTTTTCTGTTATTTCATGAATCATCATAGCTGGTATATCTCCAGAGTTAGGAGTGACTTATGCAGTCACTTCCTCTGTCTTTTTTTCTTTAATAGGAACATCGATTACAGTGGATGTTGTTTCGTGCGATGTTTCTGTGTGCGTCTTCTCAATAGTCACCTTGCGAAGTCGTTCAACAGTTTCACGTGAACGAAGTTGCTGAAGACCATCAATGACTGCCTTTGTGAGGTTTTTGTTGTTTGTCGAACCGTATGCTTTTGAAAGACAATCTTGCACGCCAAGAAGATCGAGTACCGCGCGAACAGCTGCGCCAGCAATAACACCAGTACCTGGTGATGCCGGAACTAGTCGAACACTGCATGCACCAAATCGGCCTGTTACTTGGTGTGGAATTGTCGTCCCTGTTAATGGGAACGCACGCATTTCACGCTTCGCTTTCTTTGTTGCTTTTTCGATTGCGTTTGGCACTTGGTTTGCTTTTCCGTACCCAAGACCAACACGGCCTTGTCGGTCGCCGCAAACGATCATTGCGGAAAAGCTAAAACGGCGGCCACCTTTTACAGTTGCTGCTGTTCGGTAGACTCCAACTGTGTTGGAGTCGATACCGCTGTTGTCTTCTTCGTATCTTTTGTTTTTATTCTTATTCATAAATCTTATCCGTTCCTCAGAACTTAAGTCCGCCTTCTCGTGCGCCTTCTGCGAGTGCTTTTACACGACCGTGGAATCGATATCCGTTGCGGTCAAATACGACTGTTTCAATGCCGGCTGTCTTTGCTTTTTCGGCAAGTCGAGTACCAATTGATTTTGCTGCAACACAGTTGCTTCCTGCTTCAACCTTGCTATCTTTTTCAATAGTCGAAGCGGAGCAGAGCGTACTACCTGAAGTGTCGTCAATGAGTTGCGCGTACATGTTCTTACCAGTACGAGTGATTGTCAGACGCGGCTTTGATGGAGCGCCGAATATATTCTTTCGAACGCTTCGTTTTCGTCTTGTGTATCGTTTAATTCTTGCAGTAATGCGGTTCATAGTAATTTCCTTTGGCTACTTAGGCGCCAAATGCTTTCCCTGCTTTACGGATAATAGTTTCGTCGTCGTACATAATGCCTTTACCGTTGTATGGTTCTGGCGGACGCTTGGACCGAATAACCGCAGCGAATTGACCAACTGCTTGTTTGTCTGCGCCTGTAACTGTAATTTGCGTACCTTTTTCTACTTCAAAAGTAACACCGTCTGGTGCAATTAAATCGACTGTATGGCAGAACCCAATGCTTAGAACAATAGTTTGTCCCTGTGCTTTAGCATTCCAACCAACGCCAACGATATTTAATTTCTTTGTAAAACCATTTTTGCAACCCTCAACCATATTGTTGATTCGGCTTCGAGTTGTTCCCCATAACGCTCGCGCTTGGCGCGATTCAGTTGTGCCATCAGAGATAGCACAACAAATCTTTTTGTCTGCTTCATCGTGTTGCACTGACACTTCAGAACGCCAATCAAAGTTCAAGTCGCCTTTTGGCCCTTTAACATTAATAGTACGATCGTTGGCATTTAGTTTTACTTCAATGCCTGAAGGTATTGCAATGGATTGTTTTCCTATACGTGACATAATTAGTCCTCTTCGCGCCTTACTCGACGGTTGCTATAACCTCGCCACCAACTTTTTCAAGTCGGCAACGACGGTCGCTCATAATTCCACTACTCGTTGAAATGATCGCGATACCTAGGCCACCAAGTGGCCGTGGTAGATCTTCCATACTACTGTACACTCGACAGCCCGGTTTTGATTCGCGCTTAATCAAGTTGATTACTTGTTCGCCGCGTTCTCCATAACGAAGGTGCACGTCGAGTCGACCTTGCCTTCCGTCATCGATGACGTCAAAGTTTTCAATGAAGCCTTCGTCCACTAAAACTTGGGCGATGCCTCTATTGAGTTTGTTATTAAGACATGTAACACTTGGCGCGTGATTACGTGCTGCGTTTCTTATGCGTGTAAGCATGTCTGATGTGAGGTCTTGTTGTGACATTTCTAATACTCCAAATACATGGCGACTGCCGCGGCAGTGCGATGTGAATCTTCTCTATTTACCAGCTTGCCTTACGCATTCCAGGGATTTTGCCTTCAAGCGCCAATTGGCGAAGCATGATCCGACTGATGCCAAATTTACGATAGACACTTCGACTGCGTCCAGTAATCTGACAACGGTTTTGTTTGCGACTAGAGAACTTTGGTTCTCGTTTCATTTGTTCAAATACGCGTTTACTTGCCATATTATTTCCTTATTCCTCTTCCCGTTCAAAGGGCATACCGAGTTGCGCAAGTATTGCCTTGCTTATCTCTGGTGTTGAATTTTCAAATACGATGTTAAAGTTCATTCCGTGCTGGAAGTTCACTTCTGCCATGTTAATTTCTGGCCAAATAGCTTGCTCATTCACACCAAAGGAGTAGTTACCCGCTTGGTCGAATGAAGTTTCTTTAAGACCTCTAAAGTCTTTAATCCGAGGAATCGCGAGTGAAATCAAGCGATCAAGGAAGTGCCACATCTTGTCGCCACGCATGGTGACCATGAACGCTGAAGGAGCACCTTCGCGAACCTTAAAGTTCGCAACAGACTTTTTCGCGAGCAACATGATTGGCTTTTGACCAGAAATTGTTGTAAGCGTGGAAAGAACTGTATCTTTAATTTCTGGCCTTAGCTTTTGGTTGTCAAGAAATCGACCAACGCCAACGTTCACAGTAATTTTTGTGAGCTTTGGTACAAGGGAAACGTTGCCAAGGCTAAATTCCTTGAGAATGCTTGCTTTTACCTCTGCGTTGAAGAGGGCTTCTAATCTTGGTTTTTCAGTAGTAACTGTCATGACTTATTTCCCTGTTGATCGAGCATCTGCGGAGTGAACTTCTCCGAGAACTTTTTCAACTTTCTTGCCTTTGTCATCTCGAACAACACCAATTCGAACCTTGGCGCCATTTTTTTGGGTTTCGTAACGAAGTCGAGCTGGCTTACCTTCAACCAATGGGCTTACATTGCTCATGTGGATTGGCATTTCTTGCTTGATAACTCCGCCTTTTGGATTTGCTTGTGTTGGCTTGATGTTCTTTGCACGAACATTCACGCCTTTCACTACAACACGATCTTTCTTTGTGATAACACGCAAGATTTCACCAATGGCACCTTTGTCGTTGCCAGCAGTTACTACTACGTTGTCACCTGTTCTGATATGCCTAGACATTACACCACCTCCGATGCGAGTGAAACAATTTTCATGTAGTTCTTTTCGCGTAACTCACGAGCAACCGCACCAAAGATGCGCGTTCCTGTTGGGTTCATGTCTTCGTTGATCAACACGCAAGCGTTTGAGTCAAATCGGACATATGAACCGTCGCTACGACGAGTCGGGTACTTAGTTCGAACGACAACCGCGCGGATTATGTCACCAGATTTGACTTGCGAGTTAGGCAATGCCTTCTTCACAGCACAAACGATGCGATCGCCGACGCCAGCTGTTCGTCTTGTATATTTGCCGCGAGCGGTGGATCCACCAAGGACACTAATAACTAGTACCTCTTTTGCACCGCTGTTGTCAGCAACTTCTAATCTTGATTCTTTTTGGAGCATGGTTCTATTCCTTCAGCAGTTGCGTTACGCAGTTGCCACCTCAACGACACGAGTAACTACCCATGATTTTGTTTTTGAAATTGGACGACATTCTGCGATTTCAACTTTGTCGCCAAGCTTCACTTCATTGTTTGCATCGTGTGCTTGAATAAGTGTTCGACGGCGAATGTACTTGCCGTACTTAGGGTGCTTGACAGAAAACTGAATCTCGACCTTGCAACTTTTGTCGCGAACATCGGATGTAACGATACCAACTTTGCGAGAAGCGTTTTCTGGAATTGTAATTTCTTTTAAATGACTCATAGTTTACGCCTTCCTTCGCACTGTTTGCTCTGTGAGCATTCGCGCGATGTCCTTACGGATTTTGCCGTACTGGGAAGTGTTTTGAATCTTCTCAGTAACGCCTTGTGTTTTGAGTTCAAAGAGTCGTTTTCGAAGCGTATCGACTTCGATTGCTAACTCTTCATTACCTAGTTTGTGAACTGCTTTAGCTTTCATTTCTTCATTCCTTCTCTGCATGCACCTGCGGTGTTAAACAGAAAGTCTCCGTCCTACAAACCGGCAACGTACCGGCATTTTGTGTGCGATCCGAGCAAACGCCTCTTTGGCCATTTCTTCAGGAACACCACTTATTTCAAAGAGAATCGTTCCTGGCTTCACGCGTGCTGCCCAAAAATCAGTGTCCGCCTTACCTTTACCCATTCGAGTTTCAAGTGGCTTCTTTGAAATCGGCTTATCCGGAAAAATGCGGATAACAATCTTGCCTTGCCTTCGCAGAAAGTGCTGCGCCGCAATACGTCCTGCTTCGATTTGCCTTGCTGATACCCAGTGTGTACCAAGTGATTGCAAGCCAAAATCGCCAAACGCCACGTAGTTTCCTCGTGTGGCATTGCCTTTCATCTTACCGCGCATTTGTTTGCGGAACTTTATTCGTTTTGGCATCCGGGGCATCGGACGTTCTCCTTAACTAAACCCTTTCGGGTTAACTTCTAAAAATTAACGGCGACCTCGAGCACGACCACGAGCACCTGCTGCTCTTGAATCCACTTGCTCTTCTTCGGCGTCTGTGTACATACCTTTAAAAATCCAAACCTTTACACCAATGATGCCATACGTTGTTTGCGTATGAACAAGTGCGTAATCGACGTTGGCTTGCAACGTTGACAATGGAATGGAACCTTCAACAACAATAAACTTACGAGCCATCTCAGCACCGCCAAGACGACCAGATATTTGAATCCGAATCCCTTTTGCTCCGTGCTGCATTGCGGATTCAGCACGTTGCTTGAGCATGCGGCGGAAGTTACCTCGCTTACGCATTTGCTCTCCAACAGCTTCAGCAACAAGGCATGCATCGGTATCAGGGTTCATGACTTCTAAAATCTTGACTTGTGCCTTACGGCCAGTCATTGCTTGAAGATCAGCAACAAGCTTGTCAATTTCAGCGCCTTTTGGTCCCACTACAAGACCTGGTCGGGCTGTCTTTACGATAACTGTGAGTTCTTCACGAGTACGCTCAATCAAAATATCTGACACTGCTGCAAAGGGCGGTGTGCGATTAAGACGCTTGTCGATAAATTCGCGAATGCGATAATCTTCGACGAGTAACTCAGCAAAGAGTGCTTTTGGTGCATACCAGCGAGACTTATGTCCTTCGGTAATACCAACTCTAAATCCAAATGGATGAACTTTTTGTCCCATTATTTTCTCTCTCCAACAGCGATGATTAAGTGGCTAGTTGGTTTATGGATCGGATGCGCTCGGCCACGATCTTTTGGTCGCCATCGCTTGATAACAGAGCCTTCATCAACGCGTGATTCCGACACATAGAGTGTCGAAACATCTGCGTCTTGCTCTTCTGCATTTGCGATTGCACTGTTTAAGACAGTTTTGAAATACCACGCTGCTCGCTTCTTGGAGAACTCCAATTGCGATAGCGCGACGTCTATTCGTTTGCCTCTAATCAAATCAGCGATAAGCCGTGCCTTTCGAGGCGAGATTCGAGCATATTTATGTGTTGCTTTGTACGTCATAAGTAAAAACTTTCAAGCGTTACGCTCTGATGCCTTCCTTCTTATTGGTATGACCGCGGAACAAACGAGTGTGAGAGAACTCACCAAGCTTGTGCCCGACCATATCTTCGGTGATGAGCACGTCGTTGAACTGTCGGCCGTTGTGAACGGCGAACGTAAAGCCAACAAACTCTGGGACAATCGTGCAAGCACGTGACCATGTTTTGATTGGCGTCTTTATCGATCCCGATGCCATAGCCTCTACTTTGCGGTAGAGCTTTTCGTTGACAAATGGGCCTTTTTTGAGTGATCTTGACATATCTTTTTCCTAAATCAGATTTTAAGCTGACCGTAACGTTTACTCTTACGACGACGGAGAATACGAGCGTCCGTCCATTTACCGCGTTGCCTTGTGCGACCACCCTTAGATTTCGTGCCTGAAGCACTTGCTGGGGTACGCCCACCTTTGGATCGACCTTCACCACCACCAAGCGGGTGATCATGATGACTCATAGCCATACCACGAACTTTAGGTCGTCGACCGAGCCAGCGGTTTCGTCCCGCTTTACCAAGCTTGACGTTTTGATGATCTGTGTTTCCAAGTTGCCCAATAGTTGCACGGCATTCAACAGAAACCTGACGAATTTCACCAGATGGCAGCACAATAGTTGCCCAGCGACCTTCGCGGTTACTTAATCTTGCTGCAGCGCCAGCGGAGCGACAAAGAGCGCCACCCTTACCGGGTTCAAATTCAATGTTATGCACAGTCAGCCCAGTTGGAATGTACTTCAAAGGCATGCAGTTGCCTGCTTTTGGTTCAATCGCGCTGTCTGAACTTTTTACCGTGTCACCATCAGTAAGATTGCGCGGCGCTAAGATGTACCGTTTTGTTCCGTCTTCATACTGCACTAATGCAATGTGGCAACTTCGGTTTGGATCGTACTCGATACCAATCACGGTTGCGACCATGTCATCCTTCAGACGACGAAAGTCAATCTTTCGATAACGGCGCTTGTGACCACCGCCACGACCTTGGACAGTAATCTTGCCTTGGTTGTTGCGTCCACCATTCTTTGTGATTGGTGCAAGCAACGATTTTTCAGGAGTCTTCTTAGTCACTTCAACATGAAGGTTCACGGAAGCGTTTCGACGTCCTGGAGTAGTTGGTTTGTAAATTCGAATTGCCATAATAATAATCCGCTCACTCTTAGAAGAGTTCGATGCGATCCTCCGCATGCAGTTTCACGACAGCGCGTTTGTGCTTTCCAACTCGAAACCAACCCATTTTGTTGCGTTTCATATAGCCCTTGCGAACCTGAGTTGCTACATAAATGACCCGAACACCGTAAATTTCTTCGATGGCTCGTTTGATTTGACCCTTATCAGCACGTTTGTCAACTTCGAAGACGTAACGATTATTCATCGTTGAGCCAAAAGTCGACTTTTCAGTAACAAGAGGTTTTCTAATGATTGTTGTGACTTCCATTACGCCACCTCCTCTTCTTTCTTCCAAGCAGAACCGTCGAGGAATGCTTCCATCGAAGCCTTATCAACGACAAGGTAGCGATGGTTAAGCATTTCAAACACATTTAGCTGATCAACACGAATCGTGTCAACGTGCTCAATGTTTCGAGCAGAGATTGCTGCGTTTCGGTTTTCACTGTCAACCGCCACAAGGCAACTTCGGTCAATACCGACTGCGTCGAGGATTGATTTGAATTCTCTTGTTTTTGGTGTTTTAAAGTCAAGATCAACAATGCATTTCACTTCACCATCAATGAGCTTAGCAAGAAGCGCATTACGATTAGCGAGCTGGCGCATTTTTCTAGGCATGTCTTTGCGGAAGTCTTCGTGTGTACGAGTCTTCGCAAATGTTACACCGCCACCCTTACGGATGTTTGAACGGACTTGACCCATTCGAGCGTTGCCTGTGCCTTTTTGCTTGTAAATTTTTCGAGTGGAACCCTCAACCATACCACGACTTTTGGTTCGAGCTGAACCTTGGCGGCGGTTGGAGTGGAACATCACATACGCTTGCTTGAGCAGCGTGTGACGAACCTCGGTTCCAAGCAATGCTTCGTCGATATTTAAGGTATCGACCTGTTTGCCTTTTTTGTCATAAATTGGAAGTTCAATCATAATTTCTTTCACCTGTGACGTAGTTGTCTTTGTTTGCCTTGCGCTCCGATGTGGTCGGGAGTCTTCAAGTCCAGCTAGTCTGGGAGTTGAGGAGTCCGGTGGTCACTCGGTAGAGCTTGACTCGGCGTTCTTTTCGGTTTGTCGCGATTATCGGGTTCTCGTTACGAGCCTTGAAAATCTACCAATAAACTTATTTACTGGCTGCTGTGGTTTTTTTCCTATTTAGTCGTTTCGCTTCTCGAACAATAATCATGCCAGTGTTAGGTCCTGGAACAGAGCCCTTCAACATCAGCAAGTTTCTTTCAGTATCAATTTGAATAACAGGCATGCTTCGGCAAGTGATTTGCTTATTGCCCATGTGGCCTGGCATACGTTTACCCTTTTTAGGCTTCGGTCCAGTACCAAGGTTTGTGGCGTGCCCGTTAATCGAACCCGGACGACGATGCGCACGTTTTACACCGTGCGACGCTTCAAGACCTTTAAAGTGGTGACGCTTCATGCCGCCAGCAAAGCCCTTACCTTTACTTACACCAACAACATCAACAAACATCACGTCTTCGAATATGGAGACATCCAATGTTTGTCCAGTATCAACATCGCCAAGATCGTCTACACGAGCTTCGCGGTGAAATCGTTTTGGTGCTGTGCCAGCTTTTGCGTCATGACCAATAATTGGCATAGTTGCTCGGCCTGGTTTTACATCTTCGTATCCCATTTGAATCGCGTTGTAGCCCTCGCCCTCTTCGGTCTTAACTTGTGTTACTACACAAGGACCAACTTCAACGATGGTGACAGGTATGTTTGTTCCGTCTTCAAGGAAATACCTTGACATTCCAACTTTTCTTCCGATTAATGTTTTTGACATCGTTGTTGCTTTCGTTCTTAGAGGGTTTTGGTCAGGGATCTTCTTGATGTGACCGGAGTGTTTGGGTTTCGGTTGTTACGCTTTAATTTTTACAAAGACACCTGCAGGTACAACGAGGCGATTAAGCGCTTCGATTGTTTGCGGGTTTGGTTCTGAAATGTCAATGATTCTTTTGTGGGTTCGGATTTCAAATTGTTCACGTGATTTTTTGTTCACAAAAGTTGAACGGTTCACTGTGTAAATCTCACGTCGAGTTGGTAGTGGAACTGGTCCTGCTACACGTGCACCTGTTCGCTTTGCGTGTTCGACTATTTCCTTCGCCGAAGCATCAAGTGCTTGGTGGTCGTAGGCTTCCATTCTAATTCGAATAATCTGCATCGCAGTCGTGTTCCTCTAACGTGTTTCTCTATAGATGCGCGACATGCACATCACTTCTTCCACACCTACACTTGCTCCGCAAGAAGGTGAATCGAGGATTCTATCCTCACAAAGGGTGCCTTGTCAATAACAAACCCTGTAAACACCTCTTTTTCATTTGCCTTTGCTCTGCTACAGTGCCGCCATATGCTGCACCTACTTTCCTTCATTATCTCGTGCCTGCCCATGGGATCGCACTATCAAAATGGCGTTGTTGGTATTAACGTTGACCTGCCCGTAAAAGCGGTCGTCGTCGGCACAAGCATCCAGCCTCCGTATTGCCTCATTTCCAGCGGTAAATCGAGTATACAGTGGAACTTACGAATAGAAAAACGTCCTAATCCAACCGGATTGACTCCAAATGAATTCGTTGCAGAAGCGACCAAAAGCGTGAAAACGCCTGAGGGCACGATTACACTTTTTGACACGGGGCTTCCAGTGGAAAGTTCCATAGGCTGGTGGACCGTACTGCACCATACAAAACAGCAAAATCAGTCCATTATTGGGCGTTTTGCCTTGCCTGCCAAAGGCAAGCAGATGATTTTGGCAACCCTTATCACCAATGCAGAGGGATGGAGATTTGGCAAAGACTTGTTTATACAAACGTTGCTTTCCATTGAGCCGCTTGATCCAGCCGTGTTGCTGTATGGAAAACTCGCTGCCCTAGACGCTGGAAGCGCGTTTTTAGCCTCTTTAAGCCAAGAAA
>Ga0302127_10001180_pt1 | contig 15275 bp, 14 predicted proteins | sample CB4_SCM_MG_FD_204452 | JGI IMG/M metagenome (GOLD analysis project Ga0302127, IMG submission 204452) | Marine microbial communities from Western Arctic Ocean, Canada - CB4_SCM | ecosystem: Environmental > Aquatic > Marine > Oceanic | place: Canada: Western Arctic Ocean | collected 2017-09-24
CACCGATGCGCGACCGGGGCAATGGCCTCGCCGCCATCGCCCTTGCTAGACGACAAGGGCTATCGCACAGCCCGGGATGGGCGGCAAGAATCCCTGAAAGAGATACGGGGAAAAGGTGGACAAACGCGCCACGTGAGCGTGGCACGGCAGTTGAGTTGATGTGGTACGCAAGCACTGTCAGGAGAATGCGGAAAAATATAGAGTAAGCGAAGCTTACCGCACGCACAACGGCGACGGTGTGGTAACATTGATCAAGGAAGATAGCTTTGACGACTTTGCGAGTACGATGGGAATGACGAACGATGCAGTTGCTTGATAAACGCGCTTCGGTCCCCGCCGCACCGCGCTACAAAAGCCTGATCGAGCATATCGAAAAGGCTATATCGTTTCGCTTCGTTGATGGCGAGGTTCCGATCCGTCTTGCGGTCACGTCGATGGATGACGGCCAGTATAATTGTGAAGTCGGCTGTCTGGTAGGCGCCGACCGCAACGTGCACAAATCAATCTTTGACTTTCGGCGACGGGAAGCAAAAAACGCCGATCGGTTCAATGCGGTCTTTCTGGTGCCGACCGGCATTGGAGCTGAAGTCGGCGGCCATGCCGGCGACGCTACGCCTGCGGCGCAATTGCTTGCGTCCGTTTGCGACCGTTTGATTACCCATCCAAACGTCGTCAATGCGAGCGACATCAACGAAATGCCGGCAAACGCGTTCTATGCCGAAGGCAGCGTAATCTGCCGCCTACTGATGGGCACGGCAGGCCTCAAACCAAGCCGTGCCAACCGGGTCCTCGTCGTCATCGATGAGCAGCCGGACGAGATGATCGAAAACCTCGCTCTCAATACTGTTGAAGCGAGTCGGGCGACTCTCGGCTTGGACTGTGTCGGGATCTATCGACTCGACCCGCCCCTCGTGCTGACCGCGACCTACTCCGATTCTGGGCGCGCTGTAGGTGAAGGACATGGCATCGACCGGCTGTTCAATCTGCTAGACGCAAAACGGGACGAATACGACGCGGTTGCGATCTCGTCCATGGTCGCCGTCCCTGAAGGCTATCACGATGCGTATTTTTCCAGCGACGGTGCGATGGTCAATCCGTGGGGCGGCGTTGAAGCCATGTTGACCCACGCTGTCTCGCAGTATTTCGACGTCCCTTCCGCCCACGCGCCAATGATGGAGGCGCGCGAAATTCTCTTCGCCGACGCGGGCCGGGTTGACCCCCGCATGGCGGCGGAAGCGATCTCATCATCTTTCTTCTATTGTGTCCTCAAGGGCCTCAACAAAAGCCCGGCGATCGTATCCGACAGCGCAACGAAGCGTGCAGCTAATGCTATTACCGCAGAGGACATCTCTTGCCTGGTTCTGCCGGATGGCTGCATTGGATTGCCAACACTGGCGGCGCTTGAACAAGGCATCCCCGTCGTCGCCGTTCGCGAAGGTAAAGGGTTGATGGCCAACGATCTCACGCAGCTCCCGTGGCGGCAGGGCCAATTGACGATCGTCGAGAACTATTGGGAAGCCGCCGGCGTCCTTGCCGCATTGCGCGCCGGTATCGCGCCCAGCGCGGTACGCCGCCCCTTCGCCAAGTTGGAACCCGAGACATGGGGAGAAACCAGGACGGCACCCTATTCTGAGGTAGCCTCCATCATCCGAGGCAAGTCGTAGCGGTTCCACTCGTTCGGAGCTCCCCGTTGGTTGGCGCTGTTAGCGCAGAACCGGTCTCTGAGTGGCTGGTGCATGGCTCAATTTAGCTGCCAACTGGCGTCAGTCCGAGAGCGCAGCTTATCTGCCGCTTGAAGGCGTCTCGACCCCAGCAATTGGTAGGGGTATCTATCGCTACCCAATCGAAGAGGCGACGGAGGTTGCCTTTGAAATGACCCCTGCCGACATCTCCACCGCAAAGAACCTTGTCCGTGAATGCGTCCGTAAGAACTACAAAGGGTGTTGAGTAGAACCTAACCAAGTGCCCGATAGACACTCGTCCGACCTATTCCCAGTTCCTTTGCGTTGAAGGAGCACGGCAATGCGAATTGGCGCGTGAAGGAATGGGGCGGGCATTGCATGCGGGGGGTGTGATGGGTATGTTCTCGGCTATTATTTATATGAGAAAAAACCGATGATTCTTGTTCGATGGATTCTGGGGCGTCTGGTGCTGGGTTACGACTTGCTGACCCGGAAGAAGCCGGTAAAGCGCAATGCGGCGGCCCAAAAGGCACTTGACGAAAAGACGCAAAATTTTTCCTTATACCAGTTCAATGCCTGCCCGTTTTGCGTGAAGGTTCGCCGTCAGATCCGGCGTCATGCGCTGAATATCGAGTTGCGCGACGCGCGCAATGACGAGACGCATAAACGGGCGCTGATTGATGGTGGAGGGCAGCACAAGGTGCCCTGTCTGCGCATACAGAACGCAGCGGGGGACGATACCTGGCTTTATGAATCTGACGACATCATTTCTTACCTCGGCCGGGAACTGAAACTCGCCGATCGTCAAATCTAGGTCTTTTTGCTAAAGGTTCTGTGCTTCAGCGATCTGGGTAGGTGTCATTTTGCCCTCCCCACTATGCCTGCTTGGAGTGCTCTGCCTCTAAAGCTAGATTCACGGGATATCAACAGTGGTTTTCTGAGCCTGCCGCAGCAGCAGAGGCGTCGAAGCGCGTGGGGCTGATGCTGTCCAAAATGATTGGGAAGGCGAGGCAAAGTGGCGGTACATTTTGGAGGCAATAGACGAATTACAGGTGACAAAGCTACCAGATGGATGGGGCTGTTCTAAAATAACGAGCTTACTTCTGCTACTGCGTCTGCTTTTTACCTAACTTCGGACTAGCTGAGCATCCTGGCGAGTAAGCACAGCCTGCGCTCGGGGCATATTCTTATTGGGGCTAAGACCATCAATGTGCTAATAATAGCTATCAGAATACGTCCTGGGGGACGTTCAGAAAAATGCAGAAAGTATTGAAGAATGATAGATTTTTACACTTGGACAACCCCAAACGGGCGTAAGGTCTCGATCATGCTGGAAGAGACCGGGTTGGAATACACCCCCCATGAAATCAACATCATGGAGGGCGATCAGAAAGCCCCGGAATTCATCAAGATCAGCCCAAATGGTAAAATTCCGGCGATTGTCGATGGTGATGTGACGTTGATGGAATCCGGCGCCATTTTGATTTATCTGGCGGAAAAAACCGGTCAGTTCATGCCGACCGACAAACAAGGACGTTTACGCACCTTGGAATGGCTGATGTGGCAAATGGGCGGCGCTGGCCCCATCCTGGGACAGGTCCATCACTTCGTAAAATACAATCAAGGCAAAAGCGCCTACGCCGAGGAACGCTACCTTACAGAAGGAAAGCGTCTCTACTCGGTGTTGGACGCGCGTCTCGCTGATAACGAGTATATGAACGGCGTGGGGTATTCCATCGCAGACATGGCTACTTGGCCATGGATTGCGCGCTTCGATTGGCAAACCATCGATCCGAACGATTACCCTAACGTCAAACGTTGGTATATGAATTTGGCCGGCCGGGACGCGGTTAAACGGGGTTGGGATGTGCCGCGCTCGACCCAGGAAATGCCTATTCCCTGATCCGCGCTTGGTTTGGTGAACGGATTTCGAAAGACCCAGTACAACTTCGCATGGGTGGCGCCGGCATTGTCAGAACAAATTGGCCTGAAGTAGGGAAGGTGCGTCCTTAGCCTCGACGGATAAGAATTCTGTCATTGCCTACCAGCGAATACCAGGTGGCGCGGCAGCGTCTTGTCAGAACCTAAGCCGTGGCAAGTTCCGGTGGCGTCTTCGGTGGCGGGGCCGTGGGCGGAAGAATTCCGTCTCGCCGGCTCCATCCGGATTCCACGTGATACTCGATGAACTCACGCGACATCTTGCGGATGCCTGGGACCTTAAGCCACAGGCGCAGCAGGTGGCGCTTGCGCTCTGGCTCGTCGTGATCGACGAAAGTGGTGCGCGAGTGCACGACCAGGTGGTTGTTGCAGATCTGTATGTCGCCTTCCTGGAACCCCATGTCGAGGGCCACGCCGTCGCGATTGGCGACCTCTGCGATGAAATCGAGCGCCGCTTCTTCTTCGTTGGTCAGTGGGTCGTTCAGCTTCACCCGCGCTTCATTGATGATCGAACGCACGAAGCGGATGCTTATCTGCCCTTCCGTATTGCTGAAGACCGGGATGGGCCCAGAGATCGGCGGGAGGAAGGGTGGGTTCTGGCCGCGTCGGTGATAGCGAAAGCCGCGTGTCAGCACCGACAGGTATTCAGGGTGTTCGGCGAGCACCGTGTTGAAGATCGTCATGCCACTGGCCAGGGTCGAAATGCCGCCTTCCTTGGCGGTGCGCAGGCATAAGAGTCCGACCACATCACAAGGGTCGCAATGAAATCCTAAGGCGGCCTTAGTGCGGTAGCCACGAGTATTCATCTGGGAATAGTCGTCGCCGACGTCGCGGACATGGCCAATAAGGTGACCTTCCGAATTCTGCGGAATGACTTTACCCATGTGCAGGCCCATACCGTGGTAGACCATGCCGAGTTCGTCGTCGGTATAGTTCTCCCGCGGTAGGCCACGCATCAGGCCAAAGCCGCGCTTGATTACGTCGTTGGCCATAAAATTCTTGAGGAATCCAGAGAATGTAGGGAACGGAAAATCGGTCTTTGTCAGGGTCTGGATCGTGCGCCCGTTCATGCGCAGGCCCTGGACGGCATCGTCGATTTCCGCCAGGTGGTCCGGTTTCAGATGACTCAGCCATACCTGGTTCTTCGACATTTCGGCGCCAGTCCAGGCGCTTTCGTCGGTCACCGGCGTGGTTGGAATGCCATGATCTTTGGTCGTCATAGAACGCCTCCTGTATCGCGTGGTATGACGCTATTACGCAACGGCGCCTAGATTACACCTGCCCGGCGCGGGCGGGCAATAGCTAGCCGGCCCGTCCATCACAGACATTCTCTGTCGGAACTTTTGTATGAGAAACCTAACAGCAGCGACCTGCCTGACCCTTGCCGTGCGTTCCTTGGCCTTTTTCTTGGCTCCCCCGCTAGGGGATGTAGGCGAGAGTAATTGGTTTGGCAAAACGATTAGCGCGGGCGGTTTGGGGCATAGATTTGTTGTAACTCTACCCGCTTATATTTCAGGAGCAGAAACGATTACCCTTACTCAACCTAGCGGGGAAGGTAAATTTATGGGCCTGTCGGTAGTGGCCTCCTTGTATGGAAGTCAGCTAGGATTGATGACACTTACGAACTCTGTGCCCCATAATAAAGCATGCTGACATGCTTTGCCTCGGCGAAAAACAGCCACCGTTCGATGACCACGCCAAACGAGACGCAGATCGCCGCGGCCAGCGTGCCAGGGACGGCGACTGCCGGGGCGGCTTGGCTGGTTAGCAGGGTTAGCGCAAACGGTATCGCACAATAGCCCAGGAAGGCGAGGCGCCGCAGTTTGAGCGAATGCCTGCGTGCGATTGAGAAGCCCATTTCGCGCTGTACAAAGGTCTCCGTCATCGTCGGGTTATCGAGCAGACGGACCTTGCCGATATTACCTAGGCCGGTGGCACTTTCGGGCGTAGACGCGCCAGGGGTTAGGTCGATTGTGCGCCAGTAGGACCGTTTGAGGAACATTACGAGCAGCAGGCCTATAGCGACGATGGCGGCCTGCACCGGCGTCTGATAGCCGAAAACCTGGGCCAGTGCGTGAAACCACACCGACCCGGTTAGAAGCGCAAACGAGAGATAGACCGGCACCGTGCGCTTATTATGCCAGGCGCTGATCGTGCGCAGTGTGGCGTAAATCATGGCGGTTGCATGAACCGTGAGTACGCAAAGCAGTGCAAGTGCGACGGCGAACAGCCCGAACGGGCCCTCGAGCGATCCTTCGACGATCCAGCTCCAGGCAGTCAGGGCCAGCGGCACGTAGGTTGCTACCGCCAGCACGCCTTCGCGCGATAGCCAAGACGATTTCCACTGGCTTAAAGCTCGCCATGCGCGTTCCGGATGGCCAAGGTGCGCGGTCGAGGACAGCAGGCCGCCGGTAATCAGCACCGTGCCGAGCCCAAACCCGATGGCACCGAACCACGGGTCAAGCTTCACGCCGTTCAGCACGCCAAACAGCGCCATCATTGTGATTAGGCCGTAGCCTGCGCCGGATGCGGTGGTAAAAAAGATGACGGAATAAGCTGGATGCATCGAATTCGTCCGTTAGCGCGACAATGCGCGGTCGACCCAGCGCAGAAATTTCCCCGATCCTACGGCCGAGCCCGGTGTGTCCTCGGTCGCTACCCGCGACAGGGCCGCGCCAACGCCCGACGTGCACTGGTTTTTCTTGGTGGCGCGGGGCGGCAGGTAGCGGTTGACCGGTTTGTAGCCCATCTCGGGCATCAATTCATAGCCGCCCCGATCGGCGACAAGCTGGGAGACACCTGAATTAGGATCCCCGAGATCGCCGAAGTGCCGGGCACTGGCCGGGCAGGTGGACACGCAGGCCGGAACACGCTCGTCCTCCGGAATATTCTCGTTATAGATCCGGTCTATACACAGGGTACATTTTTTCATTACGCCGGCATCGGTGTCATATTCACGTGCACCATACGGGCAGGCCCAGGAGCACAGCTTGCAGCCGATGCAGACGTCTTCGTTGACCAGCACGATGCCGTCGGCTTCACGCTTGTAGGACGCACCGGTCGGGCACACGGTGACGCAGGCGGCATCTTCACAATGCAGACAGGAGCGCGGGAAATGAACCGTTCGGCTATCCGTGCCTTCGCCCGCCTCGAATGTATGAATACGGTTGAACCACACGCCGTTCGGGTCTGTGCCGTAAGGATCGTTATCCGGCAGCGGTGCCGAGTGTCCGCCGGTGTTCCATTCCTTGCAGTTCACCGCGCAGGCGTGACAACCGACACAGGTATCCAGATCGATGACGAGGCCGAATTTGACTTCCTGTCCCTCGGGTTTGCGCGCGGGCAGCTGGGTCATGAATTGTCTCCTTTGCCCGGGTCTTTTGCGAAGCGCTTCGGCTTGAAGCGTGCGCCATAGCGCAGAATGCGCTGGCCGATAGATGCGTTATTAGTGGATGGCTGAGCCGCGAATTGCGGCAGAGTGATTTCTTCTTCGTCCTCGGACTTTTCGATGCGCACCCGCAGGTCATACCATGCGGCCTGGCCGGTCACCGGATCGGAATTCGAATAGCGGAACCCGCTTTCCTTGGGCGGCAGCAATTCAGAAATTACATGGTTCAGCAGGAAGCCTTTTTTGGCTTCGGGCGAGTCGGGATCGAGATTCCACGCGCCGGAGCGTTTGCCGATGGCGTTCCACGTCCATACCGTGTTGCGTTCCACGCCTTCCATCAGGCGGACCTGCACCTTGATGCGGCTGTGATGGCTGATCACCCAGACCCAGTCGTCATCTTCGATACCTTCGAGTTCCGCTTGGAAACGGTTCATGTATAGCCGGTTGCTGGTATGGATTTGGCGCAACCACGCATTCTGTGAGCCCCATGAATGGTACATCGCCATCGGCCGCTGGGTGATGGCGAAGAACGGGTACTTATCTTCGCCGCCATCATGGGATTCGAACGGGCGATACCATGTCGGCAGCGGATCAAAGTAGGCTTCGACCCTCGCCTTGTGTTCGTCGGGCGGCGTGATTTTGCCATGACCGCGCGCGGCCAAACGAAACCGCTGCATCGGTTCGGAATACACCTGGAGGATAATCTGGTCGGGGGATCCAATCCAGCCCATGCTTGCCGCATATTCCAGATAATCGCGGTTGGCGTGTTTGAAATAACGCTGATTTTCGGGGAATTCGTGGCTCCAGAAACAGCCGTTTTCGATATAGCGGTCGAGCTGGTTCGGGTTGACCGCGCCAGTGCCGTGGCTATCGCCATTCTCGCCTCGCCAACCGGCGAGCGTGCCGATGCCTGGCGTGCGTTCGTGGTTCACCAGATAATCGGAATAGCCGCCGGGATATTTGGGCGAGCCGTCTTCATTGGTCAGGCCGGGCAGGCCGATACGTGCTCCGAGATCGATCAGCACGGTCTGGAACGGCCGAACGTCCCGGTCGGGTTCGACTACCGGCTGGCGGATCGCATCGGCGGGTCCGTTAGCGCTGCAGATCGGTCGATCGAGCATCGAGACCGCGTCCCAGCGTTCAAGATAAGTGGTGTCCGGCAGGATAATATCGCAATAGGGGACGGTCTCTGACCAGAACGCATCAGAATAGACGATGAAGGGAATTTTATATTCCCCTGTCTCCTCGTTACGGTCGGTAAGCATGTCCATCACGCCGGATGTGTTCATCGACGAATTCCACGCCATGTTGGCCATGAACATGAACAGCGTGTCTATAGGATAGGGGTCTCCCTTCCACGCATTGGTGATAACCATATGCATCATGCCATGGGCGCTGATCGGCGCTTCCCAGGAAAAAGCCTTGTCGATGCGCTGGGGTGTACCATCGGCATCGACCAGCAGGTCTTCAGGGCCGGTTGGGAAGCCAAGCGGCGGTCCCGGCAGCGGCGTGTTCGCGTTGACCTGATTTGGCCGGCCGGCGGGTTTCTGCGGCGGCGGGCAGGGGCGCGGGAAAGGCGGCTTATAGCGGAACCCGCCCGGTACATCGATGGTGCCAAGCAGCATTTGCAATAGATGAATCGCGCGGCAGGTATGGAAGCCGTTCGAATGCGCGGAAATACCGCGCATGGCATGCATTGCGACCGGACGGCCAATCATCTTGTCCTGCTTACGCCCGGCCCAGTCGGTCCATTCGACGTTAAGCACGATTTCCTTCTCGAACGCGGCCTCGGCTATCTCGGCGGCAATTCGGCGGATTTGATTTGCGGCGACGCCCGATTTTAGCGCTGCGGCTTCCGGGCCGTAATTAATATTCATATAACGGTCGGCCATCAGCAGGAATGACGGCACAACTTTGCGCCCGTCATCCAGCGCGTATTCGCCGACCACTGCGGGCGCAACACCGGCAAGACGCGCATCGGCAATCTTGCCGGTGTTTTGGTCCCAGCAAAGTGGTTCGCCGTCGGCGCCGCGGGCGAATAATCCATCATCATCGGCGCCTGAATCTTTGATCACCAGCCACGGCGCATTAGTGTAACGCACCAGATAGTCAAGATCGATTTTATCGGCGTGGAGCAGCTCGTGGATCAGCGCGAGCACGAATGCACCGTCGCTGCCGGGCCGTACACCGATCCATTCATCGGCAATCGCCGAATAACCCGTCTTGACCGGATTGACCGACACGAATTTCGCGCCGCGCGCTTTTAGGGTCGATAGGCCCATCTTGATCGGGTTTGAATCGTGGTCCTCGGCAACGCCGAACATCATAAAATATTCGGTTAGTTCCCAGTCTGGCTCACCGAATTCCCAGAATGATCCACCGATGGAATATAGCCCGGCGGCTGCCATATTCACCGAACAGAACCCGCCATGGGCGGCATGGTTCGGTGTGCCGAATTGGCTCGCCCACCAGCCGGTCAGCGCCTGGCTCTGGTCGCGCCCAGTAAAGAAGGCAAGTTTTTTTGGGTCGTCTGCCCGGATTTTTTTCATTCGGTCGGCGACAATGGTCAGCGCTTCTTCCCATTCGATTTCCTCGAACTTGCCCGATCCGCGCTCGCCGACGCGGCGCAGCGGCTTGGTCAGCCGGGCAGGCGAGTAATGCTGCATGATGCCGGCACTTCCCTTGCCACACAGCACACCTTTGTTGATCGGATGGTCCTTGTTGCCCTCGATATAGCGAATTTCACCTTCACGCAGGTGAACCTTGATGCCACACCGACACGCACACATGTAACAGGTGGTGGTTTTGGTCTCGTCGCCGATTATGGGAGAGAGATCGATGCGTTCCTGCGGGTTGAGGAAATCGCCTAGCATGGCAGATATACGTCCATTTAGATGCTTGTGGGAGGCTGAAAAGGCCTCATAAAATTAGGTTAGAAATCATTTAACGTCAAATAGCGCATTTGACCCAACCCATTGCGCGCTGTGCATACCTTTGGAACGTGATTCTTGTTTTCGTCAGATTAGGAAAACGGCTGAACCAAAGGGAGGGAAACGTAAATACACCCCGAAATAGTATGTTTTTCTGACGATAAAACGAATTCGGTGTCCTATATCGTATACGATCCAGAGATGATGCAGCTGGCAATTATCAACCCCGTGCTGGATTACGATCCCATCTGGGGCTGCTATTTTCCAGGCGGCGAGACGATGCAGCTTTATACCTCGCTGCAGAAAATGCTCGAACTGTCTGAAGATATGCGACTTTTGCTATCGGCAAGCAACCCGAGCTTGCTGGTTGTTGAGACTGTCAGCGCTTTAAGACGGTGTATTTTTAGCGCCATAACATCTACCCATTATTCTATCCATATTTTTACGTGGATTGTACGGGATATGTATTGATGTGGATAGACAAAGAGGGAGTATTATTGTTATTAAACAAAGGGTTTTGGGGCCCTATTGGATTCTATCAAATAATAGGTAGGCGGGCTCATTTCCTCCGTCATTTATTATAATTAATTACCTGGTATTATTAGAGAAATAATTTTCGGTAATATTTGGTACCAGAGTTAGTCCCACACTTTGGTCGGGTTAAGGGCGAGTCTATCGATTAACGCCGCCCACAAGAGACAGAGGTTTGATAGCATGCAGACTGACCACCCCTGCGCCGAATGGTCCGGCGTGATGTTCAACCTTATGCGCGATGCGGGGATTGATCTATTCGCCCATGTGCCCGATGCAGGAAACGATTGCCTGATCGCCTTGGCCCAGACCCATAACGATATCCGGACCGTCCTGTTGACGACTGAAGAAGAGGGTGTTGCCATCTGTGCGGGAGCAGACCTTGTTGGCAAGCGGGGCGTCCTGTGCTTGCAATCGAGCGGACTCGGAAACTGCATAAACTACCTATCTCTTGCCAAGGGAGGCCGATTTCCTTTGCTCATGATGATCTCAATGCGGGGCGACTACGGCGAAGAAAATCCCTGGCAGTATCCCATGGGCCAAGCAACCGTGACGCTGCTGCAGACCATGGGTGTACTTGTCTTCATGGTGGAAGATCGTGCAGGTCTCGAAAAGGCAGTCTCGGCCGCGATCGCTGCCTCGGGCAAGGGGGCCCAGGCAGCGGCCATCGTATTGAGCCAGAAGTTTCTCGGGGCAAAGGGGTTTTAGTCATGACGGTTACTGCAAAAGCCAATATCGATCGCCGTGAGATGCTTCCTCAGCTTTTTCCCAATTCCGAATCGTGGCTTTTTGTCAGCGGGCTTGCCGGAGCATCGAAGGATGCAGCCGCACTTACAAATGACGGTCCGAACCTTTTCACAATGGCGGGTGCTATGGGGTCTGCCGTCTCTATGGGACTGGGCGTGGCGATGTCCGCGCCTGAACGCAATATCGCTGTTATCAACGGGGATGGCGAGATGCTGATGGGAATCGGTTCGCTCATTACGGTAGCCAGCATACAGCCCCGGAACCTCACCATCGTGTGCGAGGACAATTCCATGCATGGAGAGACCGGTGGTCAGAGAGGACATACCGCCGACATTGCCGACCTTGAAGCCATTGCCAGGGGCGCGGGAATAACGTCGACCATGACGATTTCGGAGTCGAGCCAGGTAGCACAGGCCGCGGCGTTCATCGCTAATGAGCCAGGCCCAAAGTTTCTTGTGGTCCGCGTGCTGCCTACGCCGCCTTGCAACTTCAAGCGTAATCTAGATCTGGCGGCCTGCCGTCTCCGGTTTCAGGAGAAATTCCTGGCCAAGGCCTAGGAGCCCTACGTTGCCACGTCGATGAATTCTAACGCCTGGTGGTTGTAGAGCGTAAGTAAAAGATCGAGATGCTCAATTAGCTCGGGTGTATCATTTATGGTGAGGGCATCTTCTTTCATCAGGCTTAGGATGACGGCCAGGGCGGCATCATTTATCTCAAAAGTTTCACGATCAAAGCCAAGTTTATAGGTCCCCTTGGGCGACGGGGTGAGTGCAAACTTAACGTGGGCGGGTTTGATCAGGGCGGCCCTTTCCTGAAGGGATTTTGTAAAGGATATTGGGCTAACCGTGTCATCGCGTTCGCTGTATTGTGCAATGTCTTCATTGCTTGAGCCGGTAAAAAATGCGGCTAGCCACTCAGAAAATGCGGGGGTGCACAGCGGCTTATCGAGATGGTTGCGCAGCGCCTCAACGGCATCGGTGGAGAGGGTGAAGCCTGAGCTATCTGCGCTCAACCCTTCCCCTACGTACCGGCGATCAAGTACGTCGTGGTCGGCGAGATGCTGGCCATAGGCACCATAAAGTTCAGATAATTTTGGGCCGAGAAAGCCAACGGAGAAGGTCAACGCGTCGTCAAGCGTGATGCCTTCGTGGGCGAAATGGGGGGGGATGTACAGGACGTCCCCGGAGGTAACCTCAACGGCATTGCCGTCGATGGGGTCTTTAAGGATTTTGAGGTCGATGCCGTCGATGCACTCTGCGCCGATGATGGGTTCGCAACCAATGGTCCAGCAGCGTGATCCTTGGCCTTGGATAAGAAAGACATGATAGCTATCGATGTGACCGCCGATGGTGCCGCCTTTGGTGGAGAAACTGACCATGATATCGTCCATCAACCAACGGGGGGCAAAATTGAACGCGCGCAATAACGTGGCGGTACCTGGGTCAAATTGCTCGACGTCTTGGACGAGCAGGCTCCAAGGGGGCTTCCCAGCGGTGTTGAAATCATCATGGGTGAATGGCCCAAATTGGCAGGCCCAGTTTTTCCGCGTGACTATGCGCGCGCGCGCGGCCTCCTCCATGGACAGCCCCGCAAGCTCATCTGGCGTGATTAGCCCGTCCATCACGGTTTGATCGATGGCGTTTCGAACAAGGAACGGCCGTTTATTCCAGTAGTACGCGTAGAAATCGACAATCGACGGCAGGGCGTCGAGAGCAGTAAGAGAAGTGGACATCACACGATCCAATATTGAGAACGTTGCTTTCTCTATTACATGGGCGGGCGGGATGCCTGTTTGTCAATCCGGCCCTTGATCGTGGGGGGTCGTCCATGGTGCTCGCGCAGCGTTGGCCCGGGCGGATACCGTTGCGCAATAAGATCGATTATAGCAGCTCAATGGGGATATCCATCTTGGGGTCATGACCTGCAGGGTTTAAATTTTTTTACGAACCCAGGCTATCACCCTTCACGCAGTAGAAATATGTTCAATTTATCATGCAAGTTTTTCTTATTATCAATCAAGCAATCCAGGGATTGGTCGGATGCTGCCACATCTACACATGCCGGTAGAAATGGTGCGATAATGGGGCCAAGCTACATCATCAATAATAATGAAACTGGAGAAAGCTATGGGAGTGAGACAGAAGAGTATTGAGATCAAGGGCCATGGCCACAACAGCCCGACGCCGATGGCCTGCCGCGTCGGCCCTATCCTGGCGACATCCGGGGTATCCGGTAAGAACGTTAAGACCGGGGTGATCCACAAAGATCCAGATCAGCAGACCAAGCATGCCTTCATCAACATGGCGAGTGTGATGAAGGAAGGTGGTATGGATATGGGCGACATCGTCAAGATGACCATCAATATTACTGACGAGACGTTCATAGACTCAATCGAAAAATACTGGACAAAAGCTTATCCTAAAAAGGCACAGAGTCCGGCAAGGCATACGCTGGTGCTCCCCTCGCCAATATGGTCACGGAATAATGGCGCTCGCATCCGTCTCGAAGCTCTGGCGGTCTCCAAGGACCTGAAGTAGCTGATCTTGCCCCCCCCCCCCGCATTGGGGGGGGAAGTCATTTACCAGACCGATGATGGTCCGGGGATGTACTTAAATCTCTCCAGCGCGTCCTTGCGTAGGGTAAAGCCAAGGCCTGGTCGGTCTGACGCATAGATGTCACCATTGGGACGGATGTCGAACGGCTCCTCGAATAGTTCATACATCATCGGCATATGTGCTTGGCTGACCTCAAGGATATGACAGTTGGGACAGTGCAGCGCGAGATGCAGGGAGGCAGCAAATAGCACGCCGTTGCTCCAGGCATGCGGTGCAAGGCGCACCTGATGGGCCGAGGTTATTGCGGAGATGCGGCGAATTTCTGTGTATCCGCCGGCCCGGCCAACATCGGGTTGGGCAATGTCGAGTGCTTGGTGGGCGAGCAGGTCCATGAAATCGAAACGGGTAAATTCCCGCTCGCCGGTGGCTATGGGGATTGATGTCGCCTGACGCACCAGTCGCAGGCCGGCATGGTCATCGGGGCTAATCGGTTCCTCAAACCAAGAAATATCGAATTCCTCGACCATCTTGGCGAGCTTGATGGACGTCGAAACATCGAGAGAACCATGGGCGTCGATAAAAAGCTCGACATCGGGGCCGATGCCGCGCCGCGCCGCTTTGATGCGCTGGATGGCCTTTTTGTATGAAAAACCGTCGTGGCCGACAACGCGCATCTTGACGGCGGTGAAGCCTTTGGCGGCGTATCCGGCCATTTCGTCTTCAGCCATTTCGCCCGCCGCCCAACCCCCCGAGGCATAGCCGCGCACATGGTCGCGGACAGCGCCGAGTGCCTTATAAATGGGAACGCCAAGCGCTTGAGCTTTGATGTCCCATACAGCAAGGTCGATTCCGGAAATCGATTCCATGATGACGCCACGGCGCCGCGATGGTTCTGGCGTTGCCCAACCCAGACGCACGGCATTGGGCGCTCGTGATCCGTTGTACATATACTCGAAGATGCGTTCGGAAAACATCGGGTCCATACCGATGATATCCGGCCCCAGTTCATGCTCGACGATGGCCCGGACAACCTCTGGATTTCCAAGCGCTGCGCCCAAACCGGTAAAACCCTCGTCCGTCTCGACAAGGATCAGTGATGAATCGTTTTTCATACGGGTGCCGAGGTCGCTTCGCTGGCGCCGTTCGGGCGGCACGGCATGGGACAGGGGGATGACTTTGACGCCAATGATCTTCATGGAACGTTGTCTCCTTATTGATAGGCTTGATTATCGATACCTTGCGCGGTGTCATCATGACTGGTCAATCTGTTGCTTCTGCATATAGCCCCTCGTCAAATGGCCAAGGCGTATTAAACTAGTGCCCGGTAAGTGCCGCAACGGTCCCCCGAGGGGTGGTAGCCCGCCGGCAAAATATAACGTGATTTAGGAGGAATGAAGATGGGTGCGCGGATAGCGATCATTGGAACAGGTGCGGTCGGGGGTTATGCCGGCGCGTATATGGCGCAGGCGGGCGAGGATGTAACATTTGTCGATTTTTGGCCCGA
>Ga0302127_10001183_pt1 | contig 15258 bp, 11 predicted proteins | sample CB4_SCM_MG_FD_204452 | JGI IMG/M metagenome (GOLD analysis project Ga0302127, IMG submission 204452) | Marine microbial communities from Western Arctic Ocean, Canada - CB4_SCM | ecosystem: Environmental > Aquatic > Marine > Oceanic | place: Canada: Western Arctic Ocean | collected 2017-09-24
AAATGCAATGGCGTATGTTACAACAAGACACTCCTGAAGACTTTGTAGTTGCAACAGGCCGAACACACAGTGTTCGAGATATGATTACTCTCGGTTTCTCGCATGTGGGTATGAACCTCACATGGTCTGGCGAAGGTGTTGATACCATCGCAACCGACCAAAACGGCAACATTCGAGTCCGCACCAATCCCAAGTTCTTCCGTCCTGCTGAAGTTGACTTGTTGATTGGAGACCCTGCTCTTGCCGAAAAAGAACTTGGCTGGGTTCCGGGAACTACCTTTGAAGAATTGGTCCAGATGATGGTCGATTCAGATATGTCTCTTGTCCAAGAAGCAGTGAAAGGAGGCTATGCGCCTCCAATTCCACCAGAGTGATTCGGAGGCCATTCAATGGCTCAACAACCTCCAATACTCTACTCGTTTCGACGTTGTCCCTATGCAATGCGTGCTCGAATGTCAATCGTTCGAACGGGATATGAAGTCGAACACCGAGAAGTCATTTTACGATATCGCCCAGAGCACATGATGGAAATCTCACCCAAGGGCACGGTACCCGTGCTTCTTTTGGAGGATGGAACGGTTATCGAAGAAAGCCTTGAGATTATGCAACATGTGTTAAATTGGACACTTTCAGAAGAGGAACAGCATTGGGTTTCGCGTAATGATGATGAATTCAAGTTCCATTTGGACCGATACAAGTATCCGAACCGTTACGAGGATGTTGACGAGATTGAGCAACGTACTGCAGCTTCATCCTATCTAGTAGATTTGGATGCTCGACTTGAATCTGAACCGCCTATCAGTGAAGCATTGAGCGACGCTTTGTTTCCCTTTGTTCGTCAATTTGCCAACCACAACAGAGACTGGTTTGACGCACAAGATTGGAGCAATGTCCACTCATGGCTTGTAGGCAACCTCGAAAGCGAGGCGTTCAAAGCGTGTATGAAAAAGCACAAGCAGTGGTTTCAGGGCGATGAAATCGTTTTCTTTCCGTAGTCTTAGCAGTAGATTTGGTGTAGTGGGTACCGTTATGTTCCTATGCGAACACAAGGGCTCCCGTTTAGTTTACTTCAATTCTAATGTAAATGACTATATCTCCTCTATATTAGTGAGGGTTTATGTCAAACATGGCTTCAATGCATGGCGTGAGGAATGGACTTGCATGTGGCCTCTCTGCATTAATCCCAGCAATTATTTTCCTATTGTACAATTTTGAGAGCACACAAATGGAATATTACGGCGACTTGGAACCTTTTGTTTCCCTTTTCCCAGCATTCATTTTCATCACATGTCTGATCTCTAATGCATCAATAAAGGAGAAAAAAGAAATTTTTCAATGCTCATTATTGTGTGCATTGTGCGGCATTCTGCTTTGGAATTTAATCTTCCAAATGTTTTTTTCTACTCATGCAGTCTTGAATGATTATGAACCAAGTTTCAAAATTGTTGGAGCAGGTGGGGTCATTGAAGCACAGTCAATGTCCTACGCTCTGTTAACTGCAATACTTTCTGGTTTCATTAGAATCCTGAACCTACAAGATAATGAAGATTCAATTCCTTCTCAGAACTTACCTCCAAGACCAAACTGGGATCCAAGAATTGAGAATTTACGGGGAGAATTAGCAAAAACAAACCAAGCAGTTTTACAAATAAAAAAGGAACTCTGGCAAAAAAGGTGAGCTGGTTAATTTCAAACCTGAACAATCCTTACCCTAACAATATTTGGGAATATTCAAGGGTTCTTCATAACACCCATGTGGATATTACAGACGAATACAACGGTTCGCAGTCCGTCCTATACAACCGTACCGTTATGATTGCCCGCATGCACAAGAGGGCCCATGTGCACATGTCTGATGCAAAATATTCCACATAAACTCCAAAGAGATTATATTCGCGGGTTATTATCCTCCACTATGGCAGATTTGACGGAACTGATGACGCTCGGCGCAGTGGTGATTTTGATTCTTGTTGTGTATTTAAGAACACGGCATTCAGACCAACTCATCCCAGTTTTTGAATCAAATCAAATGGTTACCGAAACCTATCAGACGATGCAAGAGGAATACAAAGATATGCATGCAGTGCTTTCTAATGTCAAAGAGGAAATCACACGTTCAACAGAAGGTCGGAAGGAAGTGATAGGTTTTAGCCGCGACCTACGTGATGTCTTAATCAAGCCAAGTATTCGTGGCGATGCTGCAGAAAAATTGCTCGAAGACATGTGCAGAAGTTACCTCCCTGATTCAGCGTGGGAACGGCAAACGGTCACGGGTGAGGAAGCCACAAGCCAACAGGGTGGTGTTGATGTGCTGTTGAAAACCGGCTCTTTGAATGTCCCAGTAGATTCTAAATTTCCAAGAGAGGCCTGGAAGCGATACATCAACCTCATGGGAGAGCCTATGAATGGTAAAAGCGAATCTGAACGAGCAAACCATCGAAATAACATCAAGAAGGAGTTTGAAGGTTTCCAAAAGGCCGTGATGACCAAGGTAGGGGAAATTCAAAAACACATCAATCCAGGCAGCGGAACGACTGACTTTGCACTGATGTTCATCCCAACGGAAGCCATGTATTATGCTGTTGTGTCGGACAAAAACGGCATCAATGAAAAGAACATGATTGCACGGAAAGGAAACAATGTTCAGTTCCTAGACGCCATGCTTGCTGAGCGGGTTGTTCCTGTTTCCCCTTCAACCTTCTATCCCTTTATCGAAGTCATAATGGCTGGCATTAGAAGCATGAAGGTCGTGGAAAATCTCGAAACGCTCCAAACTCGTTTGACCCGATTCGAAACAAAAATGCGAACATTTGCATCTGCCTACGATAGAATAGGTGTGACTCTTGACGAGGCGAAATTAGCATGGGAAACCACCGGCAGCCGTTTCAATGATTTGAGAACTTTGGGGGGAAGTATCACCAATGCACTTGAGGACGTCGAAGTGAAAGAGCCGCTCTTGGAGGCTTCGGGTGATGATGAGGCAAGTGACGATGAGGTAAGCGGTGATGAGGCTAGCGACGATGCAACGTCCACAACGCCTAGTGGAGACCAAGAACACGGTGAACATAACGGATGAGAATATCTGAGACCTTTGATTAATTGCAAAATAATTGTACTGACTATCAAATTTTCAGGATCTATGCCGAGTGGCCTCGAGAAAATCTTTTCAAAGGGAGTTTATGTAAAAGATGTAATTAATTCAAAGGAAAAATAGGTCTTTCTTGTTGTTAACGATCATATACACAACGGGTCCCTTGCATACGCAACGATTTCATTACTTGATTAAGCACTTAAATTTCTAAGATATTGGAGTGATAGTAGAAAATATACGTCACCCCAAACATAAGACCCAGTTCGACTGTCTGCATTTACATTGTATGTTTGATCTAAAAGAATCCCGGGATTAGAGGAACCGTTTGAAAGATGATTCCTTACAAGCGCCTCCATTGTTAATGTTGCATATTCTTTGTACAAACTAGATTTTATGGGATCAGTTTCCGATTCTGCCAACACTAATAACCCATAAGAGAAAATGGCAGAAGCGCTCGTATCTAACGGTATATCATTTGAGACTCGGAATAGATCAAGGTCCCAAGTTGAGATACATCCACTTGGAACATTTTCGATGAAATAATCTGCAGTAATTCTGGCACTTTCAAGAAAAGATTCATTCCTTGTAATCGCGTATGCTTGTGAAAAACCAAGTACTGCCCATGCCTGTCCTCTAGACCAAGTGCTTTCTGAATTAAACCCCTGCCCAGGAATGATTTCGATAGGCTCGCCAGTTGAGGAGTTAAATGTCATTCTATGAACTGTTGAGCCATTTGGCCTAATGAAATGGTTTTGCAAAAAATTTAGATGGTCTAGACCATACTGAGAAACATTGGATTTCGTATTATTTGTAAGATGCGGAGATAATAGAAGAAGTTGGTTTGGCGCCGAATCGATAATAACGCCAAAATCACCTGAATAATTACCAGATTGAATTGCGCCTATCGAACTATTCCATCGCGTCACCAAAGCATTGGCAGCATCATTTATTCCGTGATGATATTTATCTTTCATGGTGATATCAGTTTCAACTTCTACTGCAATTGAAAGTGGCATTCCTTTCATGAACCAAAGGTCATGAGAATTTGGATAATATGAACTCTGAAGGATTTCTTCAGTCCAGTTGCGTGAGGTGTTAATCAAACTTTGATTAGATGTTATTGATGCCATTATCCATAACTCCGCTGGGAAAAAACCGCTAGTCCAATACTCAACATTCGTAACTTGGTATGAACTCTCATTCTCGAATGCTCCAAAGGGGTAATTCGGATAATTGAGTATCGCTGAACTAATTTTTTCTTCTGCAAGGGATAATGTTGAATTGATTTGAGCCATGCTTAGGTTTGAACTCTTTTCCTCACAACCCTCCTTCCCTTCATTTAATTGAGTCTGATTTAGCAAAGAATTAATTTCGTCACTCTCATTTCCACTTATGCATCCTGATAATGAACTGGAGAATATAACTAAAATGAGAAAAATCGCCCTCACATTCATAGAATATCCTATTTGATGGCTAAACATTAACTTACCCCACAATATAATGTTCAAGCATCGTCTACGAAGGGTAATGCTCAAACCCATGTGTTCAAAGTTAGTGTTTGCAAGGGGTTGCAGTGGGCCCTTCACAACGCTACCCACTGCTTAGTTAGCCATCTGAAGGTGTTTGACCGATGGGGCAATCCCCAAATCATCAGGGAAAAACATGGTTGGTTCTGGAATCGGTATTGGTGTAATCTCTTGACCAACCAACGCCACTCGACTTGGGCGTGAATCCGACAAAACTTTGCGCCCAGTAAGGGGGGCGATTTTGTTTGAAAAGTCCATAATGTCCTCATGACTCGGCATGTTTTCAACACCTAAATTTTCACGGCTGTGACCGACAAAGACATAGCCCTTATTTTCTATAAAGTCTGGGTCTGCTCTCATATCAAGTGCTGCAAATTCCTTGATATGCTGGTCGGACATGTTGATGCCTTGCATCAATGTATGACGGCAGACAATACGGGTGTCAAGTGAGGGAAGAAGGTCAAGAGTTTCTGAGAATTTATCCCAGGCATTGGTATTCCATTTTGGTTTACACACTTCATCGAAGACCTTCTTGTTGGGTGCATCAACAGACACATAGAGTTGAGTTGGTAAAGTATCGAGTTTCTCGATGACCTTTGGAAGCGTACCATTAGTTACCAGCATAGTGGTCATCCCGTGTTTGTGGCACAGGTCCATGTATTCAGAAAGCCGCGTGTAAAGGGTCGGCTCGCCATTGAGCGAGATTGCAACGTGCTTTGGGTTCTGAGCATCCAACCATTTATCACGAGGAACTTTTGGATTGCCACCAAAACCAGACAAAAGACGGCGTTGAGCTCGAACGGATTCATAGAGTAAGTCCAAGGGGTCTTGGTCGGTTAATTCCAGTGTATCCATGTGTGGTTCTCGCCAACAATATGTGCAAGCAAGGTTACACTGATCGACAACTGGTGACATTTGCATGCAGTTGTGACTCTTGACGCCGTAGAATTTCCCCTTGTAGCACTGGCGGTCACGTAGCAGTGATTCTTTGGTCCAGTGGCATGTTTTGACACCGCCATGTTCACCCACAATGTGGTAGCGTTGTTTCTGTAATTTGGCTTTTAGTGCAAGGTCCATTCCAGCCATGAGGCTCACTCCTAGTCCGAATTCCACTGTTGAGATGCGAGTGCAACTCCTTCGGGAACAGGCTCGGTTAGCCAATGCTAATGTCAATCCGGTTTCAACTTCTCGCTTGGAGCAAAGGTCACAATCACTTATTGATTATCGGCAAAAATGCATTTGCAGCCTTTTCAGCAGCATTAGCAACATCGTCTAAACGTTGTAGGATTCGATACATGTGCATGGCGGCAAGAGGTTTGTCATCCCCCTCAGAGAACACATATGCCGCAGCGGTACTTTCGCATTCATCTGATTTGTGTTCAAGAACATTAACTTGAAGAATTAAATCTCTGAGGGCTATTTGTTGCTTCGGGGCAAATCCGGATTGAGTCAAAATATTGAGTTGGTCCACTGTTTCAGAATACTTCTGAACTGTTAAGTGAACTGATTCAGCCATCGTCTTCAAATTCGCTCTTGCTTCGTCATCCACCATCAATTCTCTAAATGAAATTTGTTCGGCAACATTTTGTGCATAATCAGCTATTCTATCTTGGCGTGAAAGCATATGCAAGAAGGTATCTCTACCGATTGCAATCCTAACCCCAGTTCCAATGTGATTACGCAAATCTGTTTTGATATTATCAGCATCTAATTCTGCAGAAATTGTTTCAGAAATATACTTGCTGGCATCCTTTCCTTGCGATGCAACAGTTACTGCGGTGAGCATATATTCAACAGTCTTCTCAACAGCCTTTGCATGCTCATAAAACATATCAAACGGTGTTGAATCGAGAGTGTCATAAGGGGTTGTATCTACCAAGTCTCCTTGATGCTCCTCTTTTTTGTCAGGACGCATAACAACCGCTACAGTTAATCCAATGGAGGCTAATGTTACGATTGCTACATTCATCGGTGTTCCTGCGAAGAGGATAACGAAAACCACAGCTCCAGCACCGGCTATTGGTAGACTTGCCACCCAACTAGCGGCAATTTTTCCAAAGACTCTGAAATCAACAGCTCCTGCACCACCAGCGAGGCCAACACCAACAACGGCACCGACTAACGTGTGTGTTGTCGAAATAGGAACTGCCAAGAACGGCATTGAAAAAATGAGTACAGTTGTTGCTGCACCAAACTCAGCAGCAAAACCTCTAGAAGGTGTAATGTGAGTTATTTTCTTACCGATTGTGTCCATGACCTTGTAGCCCCATGTTGCAACACCGATGGTAATTCCAATACCACCTATTAGCAAGAGGAATAACGGGACTCCAACATCACCATCGGATAAAACTCCACCTGCTGATGTTGCAATATCCCATATTGCTGCCATTGGCCCGATTGCATTCGCAACATCATTTGCACCATGTGCAAATGCCACATAACATGCAGTAATAATCTGCAGCCAAATGAAGACACGTTCACTCCCTTCCATTCCTTCTTCTTTGAATTGATAACGCCTAAGGACAAGATACAGAACCGTGCTCGCTAGAATTCCGATTGTCAATGCAACCGCTAAACTGTTGATTGGAATCCAGGCACCATCGGCGAAAGGATTGAACGTCGTGCCTTCTTTTGCGGGCAACCATTTGGCTTTATCGATGTATCCTGCATTATCAAGATTTGAATAAAATCCTTTCAGGGCTTTGAATTGGAATGCCAGACCTAAAACAAAAAAGGTAGGTAAAGCGAGAATAGGTGCCAATCTTTTAGTTTGCCCTAGTGGATCTTCATTGTTGAAAATAAGCCGTTTAATCACGAAAAACGAAATAAAGGCAAGAACACCTCCCAATAAAGGAGAAGCTACCCAACTTAACACGATTTCAATTACTTTGGACCAGTTTACAGATGAAGGTTGGATGTATAACCCCATGCCGATGACGCCACCAACAATGCTGTGTGTTGTTGAGACGGGCATGCCAAATCGAGTAGCAATTGTTAGCCAAATTGCTGCAGCCAATAATGCGGCCATAAAACCATACATCAGTTTTTGACTCAATTCGTATGAAAACTCACCACCTCCAAAGTCAAGAACACCCTTTCGAATGGTTTCAGTAACGTGGCTTCCAAAGAATACAGCACCCGAAAACTCGAACACAGCGGCGACAATAATTGCTCTTCGTAAGGTCAATGCGCCTGAACCAACAGAAGTCCCCATTGCATTTGCAACATCGTTGGCGCCAATATTCCATGCCATATATGCACACACCACAAAAGCGGTTCCGAGGAGTATGGTGGTTGGTTCCATTGTGCTTACTAACAAATGTAGGTATATATTCAAACCCATGTATATTCTATATAGATGTATTTAGTCGCGTGGATGATACTATGGGCCTTGGACCAGGAGAACAGGAAGTTCGAAAATTGCAAAGTACTGGTGGAAGCACATTCACTGTGAGTTTGCCAAAACCATGGGTCGTTGAACAACAACTGAAATCCCGTGATTCTTTACGTGTCGATTGGAGGCCCAGCGGTGCTCTTCGAATTACCCCGCTTAACATGGCAGAAAATTTAGTCAATCATATCACCTTTGATGCAAGTAGCATTCCGAAAAACAGTCTACACGACCACTTGATGGGAGCATATATATCCGGTGCTGATTCCATTTCGATCATCTTTGATACGGCTTTTCGGAAAGAATATTCTGCTCAGGTTAGAAGATTTCTTCGCAGTACGAGAGGTTTCGAAATCTTCGATGAAAAAGACGGACTCATCGAATTGAAATGTCTGATAAATGCAGGAGACATGCCATTACATGCAAGCCTCAATCGAATGTATCTCCAAGTCACCTCTTTGATACGAGATATCATCAGTGTTTTCGATGGTGAAGATAGGGAATATATATCCGATGCTGATGAACGAGAAAGCGAAGTTGATGCGCTTCTCTACCTCATTGAACGCCAAGTACGAATCTTACTTGGCTCACATTTCGTTTCAACAAAACTCAATCTCACTCGTATTCAAGCACTTGAATATTCAAATTTAGCTCGTTCACTCGAACGAATGATGGACCATGCGTACACCATCGCACAATTGGTTCTAGAGAATCCTCGAATCACACGTAAACTGGCGGAAGCAACTTCCTTGGAGCAACTGCCTGAATGGCAATCCGCTCTCAAAGAATTAATGATTAATATTCGGACACGAGATTCAAGTCGTATCGAACACGCCCGTAAAAAACTGAAAGATGCGCAGCAAATCCTCGTTCTTCACGAGCAAGATTTACTTGCAAACCATCGTCAAAATGAATGGATGGCGTTCGACTTAAGTTTATCCGAGTCGGTACGAAGGTTGTGTGCCTATTCTCGAGATTTCGGAGAAATTTTGCTGAATATGAAGGTTTTTAGTGAAATTCAGAGCAGACAAAACATAGTGTAATAAATTATACTTAGTTTACTATTAACTCCTATGTGTTGGCAAATTTACCACGCGTTGATATAGGTTCGGTTCCAAAATTACACTACAGGGAAACACCTGTAGGCGGCCATATCATGGATAAAAATTTAGAAACCTACGTAGACGAAATTATGAATAAACAAGAACATCAAAACGGTATTTTCACTCACACGAGTTTTCTGCCATCTCTTTTTAGACGTAAGAAGTGATTACGAGCCATTTTGTTGCCTCAACTGAACATTATTTGGTAGGGCAATTGATACATCAATTGATATATCAAAAGTTCTCGATTCTGCTTATTGGTGGATTTTATGCTTCAAGTAAGTGGGCTAATGAAGACTTTTGGTAGTGGCTCAAATAAACTCCAAGTCCTCAAAGGCGTGGATATGACCATCAAACAAGGTGAAATGGTCGCTTTGATGGGCCCCTCTGGCTCTGGTAAATCGACTCTCCTCAACATCATCGGTGGATTACTGGCCGGTGACGGTGGAGAAATTGACCTTGATGGACAAAAGTATGGTCAGAAAAGTCCCGCAAATGTGGTCAACATTCGACGTGAATATGTTGGTTGGATTTTCCAAGATTTCCATTTGCTGGAAAACCTCACCGCTCTCGATAATGTTGCCATCGCATTGGAATTAGCAGGGATGCAGTCCCAAGAAGCGGAAGAGGCAGCCCGAATCGCCCTTGTCAAAGTTGGACTTGAAGACAGAATGGACCATATTCCCGACCAACTCTCAGGTGGCCAGCAACAAAGAGTTGCAATTGCACGAGCGATAGCAGGCAATCGCCCCTTCCTTCTTGCCGATGAACCGACAGGCAATCTTGATATTGCAAGCGGAAAAGAAGTGTTGAAATTATTCAAAGAACTCTGCCACGATGAAGAGAATCCAATTTCCATTCTGATGGTTACCCACGACCCTGATTTAGCATCAAAGGCGGATCGAATGTTACTGTTGAACGATGGGAAAACCGAGGCTTCTGACATCCGCACTGCTTGGGGCTTGGATTTTGACGAAGAAAATTCTGGAGGTGAAGAAGAATGACCAAAGGAGATCACTCTTTACAATTGGAACCTTCTGACTTTGCACCTTCACAGAGTTTGCCAATGCGACTTATGCATAAAGTGACTGAGTCACCGGGAAAACTTCGGCTTGCTGGTTTGAGTGCTTGGCGCGGCAAAGAACGAGGCTTAGCAGTCATTGCCGGTGTCTTCCTTGCATCTCTTGTTATCACCACCGTTCTTTCATACGGTGTTGGTCTTTCACAACTTTTCTTTGAAGAATCTCTCAAGAATGAACCGTTCGATGCGAAAATCGAATTTGCTCGAACTCCTGTAGAAAATGCCACTGGCTGGTCGAATAACACGACAACGATGCTCAATGTGTGTGATGAATTGATGACCGAATTCACTGAATTCAGTGATTGTACACTTGTTTTAGGGCGTCAAGGTATTCACAGTGGGGGCCTTTTCAATCAAGAATTCATTGTGGCCCAGCCTCTTGAAATGGTAGAGATTACCGATGATGCGAATCCCTATTGGGGTAACGTGACGTTTGATTATCCAGAACTTGGCGACGCAGGTCCACCAATTTCCACCATGCGTTCAGTTCGCTTTTTAGGACCTGGAGCCTTTGATGGGGAATTTGCTGACCGATTAGGCGAGAACATCATTGCAGGAATGGGTGAGTGGCCAACACCAGAAAACATGAGTGCTCAACGCGGTGTCATTCTCCCATCAACAATCGCTTCTCAAGCAAAAGCCAATGTTGGAGATGTTCTTGACTCCCTCTCATTCCATTATGTCGTTGATGAATCCACTCTGTTTGAAGCGACTGTTACCAATGAAAACTGCGACGGAGAAGTAACTCCTGAGCAGAATGAAATGGTCTACTGTCGAATGGAAATGACAGCGACCAATTTGACAGTTCTTGGAATCTATGATCCATGGGACTTCGGCAATCCAACCCTTGGTCCAAATCCAATCTTTACGACTTGGGAAGTTCTTGAAGAATCTCAACGGGCAGCTTTGATGGATAATGACCACATGTATCTCGGTGTCACCATTGACCAAGGACAATTACCGACAACATCTACCGCAGATGCAGCAGATTGGCTTGAAGACCTTGGAACCCGCGTTCAGGCCGGCAATTATACTGATGAAGGAGTGGAACTGTATTACACCGACATCGTCAGTGGAACCATTATATTCCTCAACATCTTTTTGGGTCTGATTCAAATTTTCGATTACATCATTATGATTCCAATCGTTATTCTTTCGATTTCGGTCTTGATCTATGGATTAGTGCTCTCACTTGAACAACGGCGCAGAGAAGTGAGCATACATCGCGTGATTGGTGCGGATGCTAAAAGTTTGCAAAGTATGGTGCTGTTAGAATTGTTTGTCATGTCATCTGTGGCATGGCTGGCAGGGTATTTACTGGCATTATTTGCTGTTCCGATTGTTCTTTCCGCTGTCGGATTTATGGAATTCAGAACCGGTGATTTCGATGTGAATCCAACCTTAAGCGTCGGTTCAACTATTTTCACTGCAGTTACGACACTCGGCCTTGCTATGTTGTTCGGCCGCAGTCGAGCTCGTGATTTCATTTCTCTTGAAATTGAAGAAGGTGTACGGAAAACTACGACAAAAGCGGAACCAAAGCGATGGCTTCATTGGCTTGCGTTCTTGTTTGGTATGCTTGCTGTCATCGATACCTGGATGGAAATGAATGGTAGTGAAGACGGTTTAGTCTCCAATTTCTTCCTCGAAGGATTACTCGGTATCATTGGACCATTTGCTCTTTGGATTGGCGGAGCGTTGTTGCTTGGAAGAATTGGTGCAAAGGGCCCTCAAATCATGCAACTACTGCTTGGACGAACCCCACTCTTGAATGATGTCAAACGTGGTCTTAAAGGCTCAGGCTCAGCCGAATCAGTCAATCGATTGGCGGTCATCATGTTGCTTACCCTTTCCATTGTCACACTTGCCGCAGTTCAAGGCTACACAGGTACATTGGTCGATGAAAAGACCACCGATGCTACGGTTGGTTCTGATTTACAGATAACGCTTGAACAGAGTTACGATGAAGCCCAACTGTTATCGTTAGTTTCAATCTTTACCGATGCTGATGTTACGGCCACTGCGACAACCGTTCCAAGTCTCTTCTTAGCAGATTCAAATGGTGGAGATAAATTACAAACATGGGTTGTACTTGACGATAATGAAGACATTCTTCGATGGAGTGAACAATCGATTCCAGGGACCGACATCGATGCAACAATGGCTGCTTATCGCAACGGCGGTTTCACTGCTGGAGAAGATGCTGCGTATTCATTGGATATTGCAGGTTCTGGTCGAGGCGATGAAAATCGTCTTGATGATGTGCTCTTGAAACCGACAGACTCACAGTCTGAAGAAATTTCCTTCAATTGGGAAAAATTGAGTTTTAATTTCTCATCAGGTGGCGCGGCTGAAAAAGATATAGATGACTGGAATGCTCTCTTATTCGCCTACTCATCCCTCATGGAGGGGGATTGGTCTGGATTGAACCTCTCTGGCCAAGATTTGAGTGGACGGAACTTTGGACCGGTTGACTTGACCGGTACAGACCTTTCAAACGCCAATCTTGCAGGTGCAAACCTCAGCCAATCCTTGTTATTTGACACCAATTTGGAAGGTGCAGACCTTTCAGGTACTAACCTCCAAGAGGCCATCATTGTGAATTTCATGGGCGGATCGTTAGAAGGCGCGAACCTCATTGGAGCTGATATGACTGGAGTCTTTGGAATCGCAGACCTTTCAAGCGCAACCCTCGGAAATGCGACCTGTCCTAATGGTACCTCAGCAGCTGAAAATAATTGTTCAATGCAACTTACATCCTTGGATTTACAAACGCCGCCACCCCTTGCAAACGCTCTTTTCTTGGAAGGCACCACTGTTCAAATCATCATCACACCTTACCAATCCAGCATGTATTACATGGGCGTCCACGAGTATATTCCCGGAGTCAGTTCAGCAGCCATGGGCTCGTCACTAATCATCGGTGAATCTTCGTGGCAATCTTTTGTTGGTGCAGATGCGGTAGCAAACCATACATCCACAACTTGGATTGTTGATATAGATGGATTGAGCGGAGATTCTCTCGAAGCACTTGCATCGACTTTGTCTGCAGACTTCCGAGTCTCCAGCGTTTTGGATTGGTCAAGTTCACACAAGAGTGTCGAACGAGATGGCGGACTCATCTTTGGAACCCCGGGTCTGCTTTCATTGCAATTCGTCGTAGCGAGCATTGCTGCAGTCGCCTCGAGTTTCGTGTTCTTATCCTTGGTTCTGAGTCAACGCCAGAAAGAATTGGCAGTACTCCAAGCCATTGGGGCATCACCAAACCAAATCATCCGTTTGGTCTTGTTTGAAATTCTTTCCATCGTCATGGTCTCAATGGCGCTTGGAATTGTACTTGGAGTCGGAGTGGCGCTTTCCTTCAATGGATTCTTTGACATCTTTGGATTTATTTTCCAAATATTTGGAGGCTCATCGACGACGATACAACGGACCTTGGTCTATCCATGGGGCCAATTATTGATGGTCTCCTTGTCAGTCTTTACCGCGGTAGTCATCGCTTTGTTGGTGACCACTCGCCGAGCATTGAAATCAGATTTAGCCAGTGTGCTTAAGGGGGAATGAAGTATGAAAGAGAGTATTTTGAAATCCGATGGGCTCTATCACGTTTATGAATCTAAAGCAGAAGACGGAAACGTTGTGGCTTTGCGTGGGCTTCATCTCGATATGAAAGAAGGTGAAGCAATTGCTGTCGTTGGACCCTCAGGTTCAGGAAAGTCGACCTTGATGAAATGCCTTGGTGGATTGATGAAAGCCAGTGCAGGCTCGGTTTCTTTGGCAGGCAAAAACATGACACGTTTAACTGGCCAAGAACTTGTTGAACTGCGGCAAAAAACAGTTTCTTTCATTTTCCAAGAAGGCAATCTCTTACCACAAATGAACGCTCGGGACAACGTCGCTCAACCTCTGCGCCATCAAGGCGTCTCATCGCGCAAAGCATTGAGACTTGCAGATGCAATGCTGGACCGTTTAGGGATGGTCCACCGCGCTCATGCTTTGCCTATGATGCTCAGCGGGGGAGAACAACAGCGTGTGGCTATTGCTCGTGCTTTGATCACCAATCCTCGTCTCATCCTTGCTGATGAGCCAACCGGTGCGCTTGACCCTGTGACCAGCCGAGAAGTTCTTGCTTTATTCAAGAATCTACATCAGGAGGACGGCGTTTCATTCTTGATTGTCACGCACTCCAAGGAAGTCGCTGCTTTTGCCAATCGTTCACTCGAACTTCGTGATGGAAGATTTGTTGCAGAACACGGTGAAGGTGTCGATGTCGAAGACCTCGGCCAAGGCCGTGAACTCATTATCGATGAAACTGGAACAGTCACACTACCACCAGATTTGTTGGTACGAATCGGTGGTGCAGGCCGATACACTGTTGGAAACGCTGACAGTGGTTACCTTTCGCTTCAAGGCGAGGCAGTGGAGGCCATAGGGGAAATGAAACTGGCCAGCACTTGTCCAGCGTGCAAGCATGCCTATGATGGTCTTGAAGAGCAACTTTGCCCATCGTGCGGTTCAAGTAGACCGATGATTGAAGTCAAAGCATGAAGCAAGGGTCTCAATTACCGGCGATCTCAAAAGATTCTCTTTTCTGATGTTGTAATCACTTCAAGCGGATTTGACACCTTCTGGCCAGAGAACGAGAATCAAGGTCTTGCCTCGAGTCTTTGGAGTATGTGTCGTGTCTCGGTTCATCCATACCAAAGAACCGGCTGGATAGGTTCCGTCTTCGTCCCAAACTTCTCCTTCAAGAACCAGATAGGCTTCTCCACCAGGGTGACTATGAGGCATGAAAGCATCAACGGTTACTTCCGAGTCCGCTTCATACAGAACCAGTGAGCATGCATCTTCTCGGTACAAACGCCCGAGTCGAACACCTGTGCCGAAATCCTTCCAGCGAATATTCTCTTCAAGCCAAGCTTTGTCGATGTTAAATCCAAGCCAATCCGCCATGTTGTGAGTAAAGGGCATGCATCGCCGAGGTGGATATACCACATGAGCACTTCGATTGATTCCAATTGCACAGTTGAAAGGCAATCGTTTTTTATGCGGTAGATGTACCCTCA
>Ga0302127_10001184_pt1 | contig 15255 bp, 9 predicted proteins | sample CB4_SCM_MG_FD_204452 | JGI IMG/M metagenome (GOLD analysis project Ga0302127, IMG submission 204452) | Marine microbial communities from Western Arctic Ocean, Canada - CB4_SCM | ecosystem: Environmental > Aquatic > Marine > Oceanic | place: Canada: Western Arctic Ocean | collected 2017-09-24
CAAAGCTAGTCTTATGTGCAAAAAACTCAGTTTTTGTTTCACCATTCTCTGCCGAGGTTAATAAGGGACCAACATAAATGGTTTTTTTTAATTGGCGACGCAGTGTTTTAATTGCATCGCCAGAATTTACCATTTTATCTGGTGGAAGCACAACCTCGAGCGCCTCAATGAGCGAAGCATGTTTTAATAACTTTTCAACCCCTTGTTCGCTAAGCATGTCGAAGGTGACAACAATAAAACGTTGACCCATTGCTTTAAGAGCGCCCATGCGATCACGAGAAATAGCTGAATCTAGATCATCCAACGGCACTCGTAACCATGTCAGACCCATTTGCCATGTAGATAATATTGGATAGTCGTCTCGGGCTTTCTTGCGGACAAAATCATCCAACGGCCCATTAGTAGGCAACGCTAATACCTTGTTCCAATCATGTCGCAATTGTACACCTATTGGTGGCACATAACCTTCACGCGGATGTAATGGCTTTATTTTTTGAACATCTGCAGCAAGTTTAGTGGATTTGTCTTCAACATGAATTAAGCGAACCGCATGACTTTCCGCAAAAACGTCCACAACAGCATAACCAAGTTTTTTCGCATCGTCTCGACCAAATTCTGTGCCAGGTTCTATTGAAAAAAGTTCACTGAAGTCATGCCGCGTAAAAGCTGTCGAAGGTAAGCAGTACATATCAGTCTGACCATCGCGATTGTAAAAAAAGTGATGCACATGGCCCGCAAAAATCCCTTCAACGGAAAGGCCACGCAACAAACCTAGGAGATGACTTCGACCTGGTTCATCAATATTATCATAATGAGGTTGTTCATCACAAAACGTTAGGTAGGGAGGGTAGTGAATAAATACAAAACTTCGTTTGCCAGCATGGTCTTTTGTAAACTGTTCTAACCACGCCCATTGATCTGACTCTTCTGACAACCCACTGTTTAATACGGAAGCATTCAGTGTAACAAACTGAATACCCTGATGAGAAAAGGCACCAAATGTATCACCAAAGTGTTTTTTATACTTGCTAAGAAAGGCATCAGAAACCTGCGGTGCCGGAGCACTAGCTATATGTTTATCACCAATATCGTGATTGCCTGGCAGATAATGAACCGGGAAAGGAATATCCTCAAAAATACTTAGGGCAAGCCTGCAGACTTCATCATAATTTGGTAATGCGGGAAATGGTCGGACCATATCACCAAGGTGGATTACAAATTCAGGATCATGGAACTTAAGATCCTCTATAACCCTCTTTATCCTTTGATTTGCTTTATTCAGGACCGCATATGGCGCCGTATCCGAAACTCCAGCAGGCATGATATGGGTGTCTGCAATAATAGCAAAACTAAATATCAGCGTTTTGTTTTCAGACATTCTTTTTTCTTTTTTTCAGATCCAAATTTAAACTTTCACACCCAGCTATCACACTTGCCCTTTTCGAAAGACAGTATGTTCTTGGGTATAAAATTGTAGAGTCGAGGGGCCATTTGAACCACCAACACCCAAAGACGAGTTTTTAACTCCAACAAATGGTGCGTGATCCTCAGGAAAGCTTCCACAATTGACGTGAAGCATTCCGCTTTCAGCTTCCGCAATGAACCTATCAACAAGTGGAGTTTGTTCAGAATACAGGCAAGCTGAGAGCCCAAATTCAACGTTATTGCAAATCTCCAATGCTTCATCAGCTGTATCATATGGTATAACAGCCAAAACTGGGCCAAAGACTTCGTCGCGAGCGACTTCCATATCTGGCCTAACGTTGCTAAGAATAGTCGGCGCATAAAAATACCCTTTGTTTTGTTCGATCTTATTACCACCAGCAGCAACATTGGCACCAGCAGCGCGGGCACGCTCTACAAAACCTGACACATCATCTCGTGCCTTTTCCCCCATAAGTGGACCAATTGTGCTTGAACTATCCATTCCGTCTCCCACCCGAGCTGCATTTGCTCGGTTAGCTAAACCATCGACCACCTTTTTTTCAAGTTCGCGACGGACTATGACCCGGCTTACGGCCGTACAGCGTTGGCCACAGACGGCAAAAGCTGCCATATAAATCTGATCAAGTACGGCCTCTAGGTTGCTAGCATCGTTCAGTATTGCGGGGTTTTTACCACCCAATTCTAAACTAATTTCAGAAAGATTTGCAGCAGCAGCCTGCGCTACAATTCTGCCAATGCCAACAGATCCAGTAAAACTGATTGCATCAACACCCTGTGCGGCAGTCAATACGCTCCCCAGTGTTCCTGACCCATAGGCGATCTGGAACAATCCCTTGGGTAATGTAGCATCGGCCACCTCTTGCATAATAAATGCAGCTCCAGGCGTACTTATGGACGGCTTCAACACCACTGCATTGCCATAAACTAATGCAGGAATGGTTTTTCGCATTGGTGTACTAAATGGAAAATTCCATGGGTTGATTCCAAGAATTACACCACGAGGACGGCGAGTAGAATAAGTTATCGTCCCTGGCTTTTCAGAGGGAAGAACTTCACCAATTGGGCCAGATGCACGTCGAGTGCTGGCACGGCCTTCACCAAATGCTTTGGCCACTTCACCGCGTGATTCACCAATGATTTTGCCCATCTCGCGCGTAATCGAAGTGGCTATATCTTCAGCACGGCCTTCTAGGCCACTGATGAACGCCTCAACAACATTACCACGTTCAGGTTGTGGTAAACGTGCCCATTTTTGCTGAGCAGTTCGGGCCATAGCCATCATTCCAGGAACTTCATCCGGGGAATTTGTTTTAAAAACTCCTACAACTTCAGATGGGTTTGCAGGATTTTTAATTTCAACAGACATTTTGTTTCCTTTAGTATTTTTGGGTTTTTGACAGCAGCAAATCAAATTGAAAGGTTAGTTTACAAATTATTATTTCAGAAAGTCACCCAAACTTTGGGTTCCAGTAATCAACTCAGTAACTGTTTGTTGATCAAGTGGTGGCCAGTCTGCCGGAACTTCCATTACTTTCGGTAAACGTAAGCGGCCCTTGGTAACATCCACGCCTTGCTCACGTACAAACCTTGCTTCATCACCAGTTCGTGCGACAAAATCCCACTTTGGTTGCGGTCCCGGTGTGGTTTTTATTATTTTTCGCTGTTCTTGACTTTTTTGTACTTGCCGACTGAGTTCCTCTGGGTCCCAGTTATTAAATGCAATAACTTGTAGCGCACTCAGCACGTCAAGAAATTCTAGATTTTTTGCCAAATTGTTTAATTCTTTGGGATCAGCATCTAAATCAAACAACAGAGCTGGATGCCCATGCGTATAAATAAATTTAAATTTTCCCTTTCTCACCATACGGCAGGGTACGCAGGGACCAATAGCCAGGTAATCACTGATTGCAGTATCAGGCCAGTAGTCCAGATTTCCATTCATCAGCGAAAGTACGCTTTGACCAACAAGGCTTGACTTTTCTGTACCTGCGAGATCGAGAAAAGTAGGCAATAAATCTACCAGTGAAACTACCTTGTCACAACGCTGACCCCCAACGATACCAGGGATTGAGGCGATAAACGGTACATGGGACGACCATTCCCAAAACGTCTGTTTGAACCACATGCCACGCTCACCCAACATCTCTCCATGATCAGATACAAAAAACACCGCTGTATTGTCCCGTTGGCCAGTTTTTTCCAGAGTATCGAGAATGTGTCCAACCTTATCATCAATATAAGAAATCATCCCATAATAGGCCTGACGAGCTGCCATCAGATGTTTTTTTGTAACCCGGTGGCGATGACGGCCATGCGCAAAAAATAACGCCTTAGAATGATAATCAAGTTCTTCGAATGGCAGTTCATCAACTGCAGGCTCGTCTATTTCATTCCCCTCATACCTGTCCCAATATTCTTGACTTACGGTAAAAGGTGTATGCGGACTGGTGAATGAGATAATTTGGAAAAAGGGTTGGTGGTCTTTTTCACGAGCCCGATCATAAAGGCTTTGGATAGCAGTATGCTCAACCTCATCATCGTAATCCTCTTGCATTGTTCGTATGCATGGACCAGCCTCAACTACACCATTGAGGGCCGTACCTGAAGGCACGAACGCTGGCCCCGCCTGCCAATCTGCTATCCATTGAAAGTTTGCTGGATAAACGTCAGTGACGGAGCGTTGGTTAAATCCATGCTCTTGATCTGGTCCAATAAAATGCATTTTTCCACAAAGTTCCGTCCAATAACCAGCGTGTCGTAGATAATGTGCCATCGTAGGCACTGAGCTGGGTAATTCATTGGCATTATCGTACACCCCAATATCTGGAGTAAGCTGACCACTTACCATCGATGCACGGCTTGGGACGCAGAGGGGATTATTTGAATAGCAATTGTTAAAAACGGTACCTTGAGCAGCAAGCCTTTCCAAATTGGGTGTCTTGCAAACTGTATTACCATAAAGGCTGAGTGCATGGGCTGCCAATTGGTCAGCCATTATTAGGACAATGTTTGGGCGGGTTACGTCAGACATCACAAAATTTCCTCAGCCATGATAGAGTTCCGTCGGTTTGTTTCTTTCAGGATCATACTGGCCCCTTTTTCGCCAACCATCAAAGTTGCAGCATTTGTATTTGCAGACGTAATTTTTGGCATAACAGACGCGTCGATGACCCGCAGACCCTGTACCCCGCGCACACGCAATTGTGGATCCACAACCGAGCCACTGTCGCTGCCCATTCTGCAGGTACCAACAGGATGGAAGACTGTTCCACCCATTTCACGAATTGCTTCCAAAATTTTCAAATCACTTTGTCTATCAACACCTATGACAGTTTCTTCGTCCCAAAGTGGACGAAAAGCCGGTTGTTCATGAATTTTACGTAACAGCTTGATGCCAGAAACCATTACATTTTGATCTAACTTGGTTGAAAGGTAATTTGGATCAATCCGAGGCTGCGTCGTATGCTTTGGAGATTGAATATGGACCGTGCCGCGGCTTTCTGGGTGACACTGCCAAAAAGATGCTGTGAAACCCGAATAGCGGTGCAAGGGGGTTCCAGGTTTATCTACGGATAAAGGCATGACGTTGAATTGAATATCTGGACGGCCAGGGGTTGCATGCTCCGTGCATCCACCGCCACCAACCTGGCCAGCGCCCACTGTTAAAGGCCCCGTTCCTTTTAATAGCCAATCCAATCCCATTTTTGCCAACTTAATTGGATTTCGCACATCATCATTTAGAGAAATTTTCTGTGTTAACTTTAACAATAGACGAATTTGATAATGATCTTGAAGGTTCTCACCTACCTCTGGAGAATCTACAATGACAGAAATGCCTTGTTCTTTCAGAACACTAGCGGGCCCTATTCCAGATAACTGCAGAATTTGTGGGGATTGTATGGAGCCAGCACATAAAATAATTTCCCGTTTTGCTTTGGCACCATAACTTTTTTCATTAGTTGTCCATGTCACGCCTGTAGCTCGTCCCTTTTCGAATTCGACCCGCGATACAAGTGCGTTCGTAATGAGCTTTAGATTTGCTCGTTTCAAGGCAGGGCGTAAAAATGCTGTAGCGGCACTAGCGCGAAGCCGTTTTCCAATGCTCAAATGATAGGCACCTACCCCATAGGTCGAGTGTCCGTTAAAATCAGCATTAGCTGGTAAACCAGCCTGCTCAGCAGCTTTGATCCAAGCTCGGCAAGCAGCATTTTCGTTACGCAATTGTGATACTGGAAGGTCACCATTGCGGCCATGGTATTTATCATCGCCACCATCAAAACGTTCTAATTGACGAAAATATGGTAGTACTTCCTCATAAGACCAGCCGTCAGCACCTAAAGATTTCCAGTCCTCGAAATCTTCATGCTGCCCACGTATATAAACTAAACCGTTAATTGAGCTAGAGCCACCAACAATTCGCCCTCGCGGCCAAACGATACCACGATGCCCATCACCCTCAGAGGGTTCCGTTTTGAAGATACGGGAAAACCGAGGGTCATAGATTGTTTTAAAGTATCCAACTGGAAGTTTTAGCCAAAGATTTCGGTCGTGGCCACCAGCTTCCAAGACTAAGACATTGCAATCTGGATCCGCAGACAAACGGTTTGCGACAACGGACCCAGCCGAGCCTGAACCCACAACTATGTAGTCATATTCTAGCAGGCTCATTTTGTAGTTCCCTTCGCAAGGTCTGCGCCCAACAAGGCACTAAATTTATCAGCCATCCCAAGTCCAGGGGTATCAGGCAAAGTCAGCCGGCCTTCTTTTATTGGCACCGAAAACAAAGCGTCGCGCAACGAATTATCGTTTGAATCAATTTCAAGCATTCCATCCCCACCAACAGCTGCCAGCAAATGCGCCGAGGCTGCCAAACCAATGCCACCACCCAAATAATGCGGACAATAACGTTTCCCTGCAGTGATAATCTTCTGTGCTATTGGCAGAACACCACTTATTCCACCCCATTTGCAAAGGTCTGGTTGGATCACATCTAAAATTGGTTTGGAAATCTGCAGGTCAAAGTCGCGAGCATTTAAAATATTCTCACCTGCAGCTATGGAAACGGACGAAGACGAAGAAAGCTTCAGCCACTCTTCATATGGTCGGTCAGCCATGATAGGCTCTTCCAGCCAAGCCAGTGAAAATTCTGCCAAATCGGGGAGAATGTCAGATGCCTCATCCACGGTCCATGCCTGATTGGCATCAACCATAAATTGCTCATCTGAATTTAAGTTTGAGCTAATTTCTTCAATATTTTTCAAATCGCTCTGCCGTTCAAAACCGATTTTTAGCTTAAAAGCCATGTGACCCTCGGACCGGCATTTATCAACTGCTTTGGTCGCATTAGTTGGGTTAATCCCACTTGCATAAGTTGGAATGGTCGCATTTATGCCACCTAAAAGTTGGAACAAAGGCAAACCCGCACGACGGGCTACCAAATCCCACATTGCCACATCAACGCCCGCAATACATTGCGCAATTGGCCCTGGTTCGCCAGCCTGTATAGCCAACCGCGCAAATTGTTTTTCAAGTGAGGTAAAACACTGGCTCGGGCTGGCAAAGGTAGCGCCAAATAAGAACGGTAAAATAGCTGTTTTGAGTAGACGAGCGCGATGTTCTGCTCCACATGCCGGAAAATTACACCAGACCTCTCCCAAGCCTTTGTGTCCTCTCTCATCTTCCAATTCCAGAAACACTGCGGGGCGATCAAACATCGTCCCAAAAGATGTCTGTACGGGAACAGGGCAAGGAACCCGCATAATAATTGGCACTGCTTTTATAATGGTGAGTGAGAGGTCAACATTAGCAAATTTTGGCGAAAGCAGATCAGACATCGACGGCCTCTTTACGGATCAGATTGAACCTATCAAATAGTTCCACTGGCGCATCAGCCTCATGCATCAAGTCAGTCATTGCGGCAACCAATCGTGCCTCCGTTTTGGGATCATTTATTGGCGAGACCTGTCTAGGATCAGCCCATAAGTCGTAAAGGCAGGTCTGAGTATCTTCAAAATTCATACCCTGAACTTCAATTGTATCACCTACTTCATTTACACGTGGTTTGAGTTTGAGCAGCGGAACACCTTTGGAAAAATCAAACGGGTTTGCAAGTGTTGCGTCAGTCAATTCTTTGATCGAAAAACGTGATGTCATGCGGGTTGGCATAAGTGTGTATTCATAAAGGCCGTCTGCTGTCAGCTTTTCAGGATAACGATAATAAACATAGCGCCCATCCGTTATATTGCAGGCAGCACCAAAGTAACCAAAAATCACTGCTTCTCGGATATCATGATCTTCTTCCATTAATGGCAGCAAGGATTTACCTAGGACATCTTCTGGGATTTCTTTGCTATGCATATCAAGTAAAGTTGGCATAATATCAATTGACTGCGTCAACGCTTTTCGTCTTGTGCCGCCTTGTTCGCTGAATTCTGGATGATAAATCATTAGTGGAATATGCGCGATTTCATCATAGACAGGCATCCGGTTTTTAGACCACCAGTCATGCTCTCCTAGCAAAAACCCATGGTCGGTTGTCAGCACCAGACAGGTATCCTTCCACATGTCATTCTCATCAAAAAAATCTAGTAGCTTGCCAAAATATTCGTCGCACATCGTGGTTAGCGCCGCATAATTGGCGCGAATTTCTGCGATCTCTTCAGGCGTCTCAGTAACACGTTTGTATATAGGCCAATCAAGAATTGGCCCTTGGTAGTCAGTAGGATACATCTCCCGAAAACGCGGTGGAGCGTGGAAGGGTTCATGCGGATCGAAGCACTCTAACTGCAAAAGCCAATTGTCGTCTTTGTAATTCTGTTTAAGGAACTCTTGTGCCAATCCAAATACTTGAGGGCCGCAATATTCTGCTTCCTTAGCAACATATGATCGGTTGATCATATAGTTAGCACGGTGATGTTGTAATGGATGGAAATCTTGTTTCAACGTCTCAAGATCTGGATCTACATGGGCCTTCCAGCGGTCAATTGCTTGCCCACGCACCAAATCCCAAGAAGAATAGCGTTGATGATAGGTTGCGCCACCATCAGCAAAGTAATGGTGATGGTCAGTAGCTATATGAGAGTAGGTACCCGATTGTTTCAAAAGTTCTGGAAATGAATCATCAAAAGGCTCTAAGGGTCCCCAACTACGGTGTAAGAAATTAATTCTACCAGTGTGTAAGTCCCGGCGTGCCGGTATGCAGGGGAGGCTACCAACATAGTGATTGTCAAATGTCACAGCACGTTGAGAAAAGCGCGCAAAATTGGGCGTGTGAACCGTGGTTGAACCGTAACTTTCCATTGCGTTACGATTGAGAGAATCCAATAGAACAAAAACAGTCTTCATGTCTTAATTGCCCGATTAATTTTATTGAAGGCCGAACCATTGATGGCAGTTTCCAGCTTATGAATATGAAATATGTGCAACTTGGGTCCTTACTTCTTTGTATGCCGGGGGTTCTGTGGGGGTGTAACAGCAACATAAGGAAATCGTCCGCGCTGTTTGGTTGCTGTGGTGCTTGGATCATTCCCACCACGCACATAAACCTTAGCTGGATCGTAATGTGGGGCATAATCCCAAGAAGGAAAACGTCCTTGTTTCATTGCGCTCTGCACAAAAATTCGTTTGCGCTGCGAAGCCCTAATTCGTTGGTCTAGATCATCCTCGTCCCAGCGTACCTGCATTTCAGCAAACATTTTATCCATTTCGAATTGATAGTCAGGATTATTGGCCAAATCAGTTAACTCAAGTGGGTCTTTTTTCAAATCAAAAAGCATCTTTGGATCTGTCCGACTGTGCACAAGTTTCAAGTTTCCTTTGATCATCATGAGAGCGGGCGCATAAAGCCCTTCACCATTAAATTCGATAAATACTTTGTCGTCTTCGCTTTCGCGCTCAGGTAACTTTAGAAGACTTCGGCCATCGCAGGGGGCCACATAGTCAGTAAATGTGCTACCACTTGCGATGTCTACAAACGTAGGCAATAGGTCCACCAGTGACACCAGAGACTCCTCACGATAACCTGCTTTAAAGTTTGGTCCCTGCACAATAAGAGGGACTCGGATTGATGCTTCATAAGGGTTAAATTTGTACCACATCCCCCGCTCACCTAGCATCTCGCCATGGTCAGATATAACAAATATATACGTATTTTCAAGCTGGCCAATGCTCTTTAGTGTACCAATCAAACCCCCAATCAGCTCGTCCAAATGACTAACCATTGCAAAATAGGCCCGCCTAGCAGTCTGAAGCTGATCAGAAGTAATATCGAATTCATCCTGACGGATTGTCATATAATATCGCTGTGACCAGGGGTCACGCTTTTCGTAATCTATATGGGCAACTTCTGGTTCAGGAATATCAACGCCGTCATACATGTCCCAATACTTCCTACCGGCAACAAATGGGTTATGAGGTTGGGTAAACGATACGTGGAGCATGAACGGCCGATCATCTGTAGATCGAGCATGATCATACATTTCCTTTTTAGCTGCACTAAATACCTCTTCATCATAATCAATTTGTAAATTGCGCTCACAATGACCTGCCTCAATAACACTTAGAAGGCTCATAACTGACGGAGCATAAGGCTCATCAGTTTGCTCCCAGTCAGCAGTCCACGCAAAATCAGACGGATAGATGTCAGTCGTCAACCGCTCCTCAAATCCATGGAGTTGATCTGCCCCCACAAAGTGCATTTTGCCTGAAAGCGTTGTTTTATAACCAAGTTTACGGAGGTAGTGCGCAAATGTAGGTTCAGATGGCAAAAACTCTGCGCCGTTATCAAAAACGCCAACATCTGATGGTAATCGGCCAGTCATCATTGATGCACGCGACGGGCCACAGACTGGGTTATTACAATAGCTATTGGTAAAGGTTGTGCCATTCTCAGAGATCTCGTCAATATTGGGTGTTATCGCATATGGCTTTCCATAGGCTGATAGGCAAAGGGCGGTCATTTGATCAGCTTGAATGACGAGGATGTTTGGGCGGGTCATCGATAAATCCTATTTTCTAAAATATCCATCTAAGACTTTTGAGCGTTAAAATATTGGAGTTTTTTCCATAGACCCCCAACTTATTTAATTTTATTAAATCAAATAAAAGAAACACTAATGTCATGCTAAATTCTTCTTATTATTTCGTATGAAGTAGTGAAATGCTCCCAGTATTATTAGCAATAAATATCCAACAATATCAGTTGATATAGAAGCGCTCAAAAGACAGAAAGTAACAACAATGTAACCTAATCTCTCAATTAGTAATAACTTGGAGATCAGCCATCCTTGGATACAAAATGATAAGCATAAGGAGCCAATTATTGCTGAAATAGAAGTCAATAGTATCATTGAGATTGAAGCATCAATGCCTATCAAAACAGGGTTAAATGCAAAAAAGTATGGGATGATAAATGCTGAGCACCCAAATTGACAAGAAACTAGTGCTATCTTAAACGGATTAGCGTTTGCAAGGCCAGAGGCTGCGTATGCCGCAAGAGCGACCGGAGGCGTAATTGATGAAAGCATTGCAGAGTAAAAAACAAATAAATGAGCCGCAAGTTTATGAATGCCCAGCTGTTCGAGTGCGGGTGCTGCAAGCGTGGCAACAAGGATATAAGCAGCAGCGGTTGGCAATCCCATTCCCAAAATCAAACACGATATCATAGTCAAAACCAAAGCAAAGAAGAGGTTTCCACCAGATAGAGAAATCACTAATGACGAAAACTTTAGGCCTAGACCGGTTAGGGTAATGATTCCAATTATTATACCGGCACATGCACAAGCTGTGGCCACCGGTATTACCGCATCCACTCCATTTTCAATTGATTTAATTATTTTTCTTAATGTCAGCCAAGTTGAACGACGAACATAACTAACAGCCACAGCCATCATCAATGCACACACCGAGCAATACATTACGGAGTACCCGTTTAGCATCATGTAAATAAATACTGGTAGTGAGAGAAGTAAGTGCCCACCGTTTAAAAAGGTTTTTGATAGCGACGGTATATCCTTAGCACCTAGTATTGGTATATTTCTTTTAATTGACTCTAGGTGCACAACCGAAAAAAGAACGATATAATATAAGATCGCAGGAAGAAGTGCAGCCTTAGCTATCTCAAAGTAAGAAATACCCGTCATATCGGACATTAGAAAAGCGGCAGCACCCATTACAGGTGGCATCAGTTGTCCTCCAGTAGAAGCAACAGCTTCGATAGCACCAGCGGTCTCAGACCGATAGCCTGTGCGTTTCATTAGCGGTATTGAGATGGTCCCAGTTGTTAAAACATTTGCTACAGCCGTTCCAGAAATCATTCCCATTAAGCTAGAACCCACGACTGCGGCTTTTGCAGGCCCACCCCGAGATCTCCCAGTTAAAGCATTTGCTATGTCCATCAGGACTTTTCCAGCACCAGAGCTTTCAAGCACTGCCCCAAATAAAACTATTAAAATTACAAATGTGGCTGTAACCCCGAGTGGAGTGCCAAATATCCCACTACCACCCAAATATAAGTGAGATATGACCCTAGTTAAACTATAACCTCTATGTCCCGCTTCTCCAGGTAAAAAGTTGCCCAGAAGGGCATAGCCCAAAAATACTAATGCTAGTATAGTTATAGGCCATCCAATAGTTCTCCTGGTTGCATCCAAAAGAAGAAAAATTGCGACAAGCCCAAGATAAAATTCAAAGTAAGTTAGATCACCATAACGATCGTTAATAGCGTCAAAAAAGATTATCTGATAAACCATTACCATAAAGCTCAAAATTGCGACGCATATAAATAAATACCCTCGAGCTGATTTAACTAATTCTCGAAATGACATTTTTTCAAGAGGATAGAGGTAAACTAGAAAAAGTATCATACCAATATGAAAAGACCGTTGTATCATATCAGGGAACACGCCCCAAAATGCAGTATAAATACTAAATGCTGACAGCAAAATTGCAGCACTGATCCTGACTAGCCAAATCGGAGGGCAATTTAAAATATCATCAACAAAGGATTTCATATTGTCTTTCTAAAAATTTTAAATTGTCCTGTAATTATTGCTTATGGGGTTCATGAGATCCAACCGTGTCAATAAAAACGTCTTTTCTTGGCCTTCGTTTTATTTGTACTAGAATTTATCTCTCCAGGTTCACCCTAAATTGACGAGACCTGGGAAATTAGCTGGCCACCAGAACAGGCAAGGTACTTAGCTTGCTATCCATCACTAATGTCTAAAATAAATATACTTATCCATATGAGATGCTTTTCAAGCATCTCATATGAAAAAAAGTAACCTAGTCAGCTGTTCTTTTTACAAACTCTTCAATGCCAGGAACTCCGATTTCTCGGTAGTATTTCAGGGCGCCTGGATGAAGTGGTGCACCAAATCCATTCAGAATTGTTGCTTTTGAAACTTTTCCAAATGCAGGGTGAACTGCTTTCAAATTTCCTAAGTTTTCAAAGATTGCTTTGGTCATGGCGTAAACAAGGTCAGCTGGAACTTCTTTAGAAATTACCATACCATTTGCTAGACTAAATGATGGGGTGTCATTATCAATTCCATTATAAGTTCCACCTGGAATAGATAGCCTCGCATATGGAGGATATTTAGCCTGATGCTTCGCAAAGAATGCATCCGAAATGGGAATTAATTTTACTTTTCTTGATGCAATCAGCTTTTTGACTGGAGGTAAAGGGAAGCTTCCATTCCAAATTGCGGCATCAATATTTCCATCAGCAAGAGCATTTGCCATGGCACCTAATTTTATCCTAAAGGCTTTAAAATCTGCGCCCTCACTCAACCCAAGGGTATCCATCATGGCATCTGCGTCAAGCATGGACACTCCACCGGGTTGTCCCATCCCAACTCTTTTACCTTTTAGGTCAGCCATGGTATTTATACCGCTGCCTTCAAGAGTTATAATGTGCATTGCCACTGGAGCGATGCCCATCCAGCTAAGAATCTTGCCCTTCTCTGTTCCTTTATATGGACCGGTTGCAGCGTATGCTTGGAATGACGAAAGCGTAGTCGCCATGGAAATTTCTAGTTCTTTGTTCTGCAACAATTTGATATTTGCAACGTAACCTTTTGTTTCTTCTGCGGTCAAAGAAACTCCATCCACGTTTTTATTTATGACGTCTGCTATACCGGCCGACCATGTATAAGCGGTACAGCCTATCGGACAGGAACCAATTGAAAGCTTAGTATTAGCAGCGCTGACGGTCGATATAGAAAACGCCCATCCCATAAAAGCTACTAAAACTATCATATATTTTTTAAAATTCATCATTTTACTCTCCCATATAAAATCAGATTATTATATTAATCACGGTAATTAAATAAAAAAAGGTGTCAAGTTAGTTTCTTACTTAAAGTTGATATATAAATGCGCTGGACTGAATGCAGTTAAGCGTTCCTGTCGTTCTCAGACGAACTCTCCAGTATCTCCTATAGTATTTTTTTTATGTGATTTTTCGATTAACAATTTTTCTACATTAAAAGTTGGAGAGTAGATATTTTCGGCTAAACTAAGAGCTGCCGCCGCAATGGCAGGTGAAAAAATGGACTGGTCGTTAGCAGTTATGACTTTAGTCATAACTGCACTTTCATTGAGTTGTTTGCAAAATGCTTTTCCAAAAATGGAGCTGCGACCAACAGGGCCAGTTAACAAAATGCGCTGCGGGTCAATCGCTCGTAACATCGCCACACAATGGCTACCGAGTGCGCTTCCAGCACCTTGAACCACTTGCATTATTTTTTCGTCTGATAGTGACTCTTTCAAAACTAGACGGAGCTTTTCATCTTGATCCTCGATGCCAAAAACACCGTCAACCATTGCACTTCTTAAACCCAGTTGATCCAAGATTGCCCAACCAGACGCAACCATTGTAATACAATCAGATTTTCCACATGAACACATTGCCCCATCTTGCCCAGCAGGGAAGTGCCCTATCTGTCCAGCTGTATTGTTATGGCCACGTATTATTTTGCCATTGGATATGGTGGCAACGCCCAAACCCAGCCCCACCCTTACCAAGAAAATGTCGGTCATCCCCGCACAACAGCCAATACGAGTTTCGGCAACCGCAACACAACGGTTAACGTTTTCAACCGTAATGGGAACACCAAGACGCTTTTCAAGACTGTTACGGACGTCAAACGGTGGCCAACGTAGATATGGTGAGTGCAACCATAGGTCACCTTCGACATCAAGATAGCCCGCTATAGCAACTCCAGCAGTAAGTACTTGATCACGTCTAATTTTGTGATCATCAACCATTTTAAGCGCCGCAGCTGAAATTTCGTCTAGTGTAAATTTGGCATCGCTCAAATCAGACGGCTGGACCGAGACACTTGCTATCTCAGCCCCTGAAATGTCGGTCAGGGCGACACTAGTGTTGGACGCCAAAATGCTAAGCCCCAGAACATACCCACCCTTAGTATTGATTTCTAATCCGGTACTACGTCTACCGCGCCCCTGTTTTAATTTCAGGCTTCCAGTTTCCTTTAACAAGTCGACATTCAAAAGTTCTTGAACGATGCGTGTCATGGCGGCATTGGTCAAACCTGTTTTATTTGCCAGTCGGCTTCGATCAATACCAGGGTTTTCAAGCACTAGTTTCATAACACTAGCACGGTTAAAATTTCGCATACTGTCTACGTTTTGACTTTTTTTTGTTGGCATTTAAACATCCAAATTATTATGTTAATCAAGGTAATTAAATAAAAAAAGGTGTCAAGACGGTTTCTATTCAGGACACTTCCAAGAAAATTACTGTGAAAAAAGGTAATCATTATTGGTTTTAAACAGAGTAACAAA
>Ga0302127_10001186_pt1 | contig 15223 bp, 10 predicted proteins | sample CB4_SCM_MG_FD_204452 | JGI IMG/M metagenome (GOLD analysis project Ga0302127, IMG submission 204452) | Marine microbial communities from Western Arctic Ocean, Canada - CB4_SCM | ecosystem: Environmental > Aquatic > Marine > Oceanic | place: Canada: Western Arctic Ocean | collected 2017-09-24
CCTTTTTAAATATTCTATTTTAAAGAATTTATTACTAAAATTATATTTGATATCTTAGATTTGTTCACTTTTTAAAACCTTAAAAAATATAAAACTATGGAAAACTTTAAAGCTGGTAAATGTCCTGTTATGCACGGTGGAAGTACTACTCAAGATACATCTGTAACAAAATGGTGGCCCAAGTCATTAAATTTAGACATGTTACATCAACATGATATAAAAACTGATCCATTTGGAAAGAGTTTTAATTATAAAGAGTCTTTAAAAGAATTAGATATTGATGCACTTGAAAAAGATATGCATATACTTATGAAAACCCCTCAGGATTGGTGGCCAGCGGATTGGGGACATTATGGTGGACTCATGATTAGAATGGCATGGCATGCAGCAGGATCTTATCGTATCTCAGATGGTAGAGGAGGTGCAGGAACTGGTAATTTACGTTTTGCTCCATTAAACTCATGGCCAGATAACACGAACCTAGATAAAGCAAGAAGACTTTTGTGGCCTCTAAAGAAAAAATATGGAAATAAAATAAGCTGGGGTGATCTCTTTATTCTTGCTGGAAATATAGCTTATGAGAGTATGGGTCTTAAAATGTTTGGATTTTCTTATGGTCGTCAAGATATATGGCATCCTGAGAAAGATATTTATTGGGGAGCGGAGAAAGAATTTTTAGGACCAAGTGAGCAGAGATATTCTAATCTTGAAGAACCTTCAACAATGGAAAATCCATTAGCTGCTACACATATGGGATTAATTTATGTAAATCCAGAAGGTGTTAACGGAAATCCTGATCCATTAAAAACTGCACTTCATATTCGTGAAACTTTTGCTAGAATGGCTATGAATGATGAGGAAACAGTTGCTCTAACAGCTGGAGGTCATACTGTAGGTAAAGCTCATGGAAATGGAGATGCTAGTGCTCTAGGACCAGAACCTGAAGCTGCAAGTATAGAAGGTCAAGGTTTTGGTTGGTCTAATCCAACTAGAACTGGTAAAGGTGAGGATACCGTAACAAGTGGTATTGAGGGTGCATGGACAACTAATCCAACCCAATGGGATAATGGATACTTTAAAATGTTATTTAATCATGATTGGGAACTCTGTAAAAGTCCTGCAGGAGCATGGCAGTGGGAGCCAATTAGTATTAAAGAAGAAGATAAACCAATAGATGCTTCAAATCCATCAGTTAGAAAAAATCCTATTATGACAGATGCTGATATGGCAATGAAACAAGATCCTATATATAAAGAAATATCTCTAAGATTTAAAGAAGATCAAGAATATTTTTCTGACACATTTGGTAGGGCTTGGTTTAAGTTAACCCATAGAGATATGGGACCAAAAGTTAGATATTATGGACCAAATATTCCATCTGAGGATTTAATATGGCAAGATCCTGTTCCAACAGGAAACTCAGACTATAATGTTGAATCTGTAAAAGCAAAAATTGTAGAATCTGGATTATCTATAGCAGACAGAGTTTCTGTAGCTTGGGATAGTGCACGTACATTTAGAAGCTCAGATATGAGGGGTGGTGCTAACGGTGCTAGAATTCGATTGAATCCTCAGATTAGATGGGAAGGAAATGAGCCACAAAGACTTGCAAAAACACTTGCTATATTAGAGCCTATAGCAAAGGAATTTAATATAAGTATTGCTGATACAATTGTATTAGCTGGTTGTACAGCTGTTGAAGAAGCTGCAAGTGCTGCAGGGGTAAAGGTTGATGTTCCTTTTTCTCCAGGAAGAGGGGATGCAACAGATGAGATGACTGATGCCGATTCATTTGCTCCATTAGAGCCTTTAGCAGATGGTTATAGAAATTGGATAAAGAAAGAATATTCTTCAAAAGCAGAGGAAATGATGTTAGATCATACTCATTTATTAGGATTGTCTGCACCAGAAATGACAGCACTTATTGGAGGAATGAGAGTTTTAGGTGCTAATTATGAAGGAAGTGAAGTTGGTGTGTTTACAGATAAGAAAGGTGTTCTTTCAAATGATTTCTTTGTCAATCTAACAGATATGAGTAATAAATGGAAAGTAGCTGGAACTAACAGTTATGAAATACTAGATAGACAATCAGGTGAGCTTAAATGGAAAGCTACTGCAGTAGATCTTGTATTTGGCTCAAACTCTATTCTTCGTTCCTATGTAGAAGTATATGCGCAAGATGATAATAAGGAGAAGTTTGTCAATGATTTTGTGAATGCATGGTCAAAAGTTATGGATAATGATAGATTTAAAATTATATGATATGAAGTTAAAATTAATTATTTCATTTTTTTTATTTTTCTCTACACTTGGATACTCAAAAAATAAAGAAATATCTAACTCAGAAAGTATTGATTATGAAATTTCTAAAGTGTTTAGCTATGATGGTATTATATGGAGTATAGAATTCTTAAATGAATCTGACATTATTTTCTCTGATAAAAAAGGGAAAGTTTTTACATATAAAGGTTCTGAAATCAAAGAAATAAATGGAATTCCTAAAATTTATAAAAGGGGACAAGGAGGTCTAATGGATATAGAATTACACCCAGAATTTAGTCAAAATAATATTATTTATTTGTCTTATTCCAAGCAGTTTGGAGATAAAGGAGGAAATACTGCAATTGCTATGGCAACACTTGATAATCAAACCTTAACAGGGTTAAAAGATATTTTTATAGGAAAAGAGAGATCAACAAAAGGTGTTCACTGGGGGTCTAGAATGCAATTTGATAAAAATAGTAAACTGTATTTTGGAATAGGAGATAGAGGAAGTAGAGATGTTAACCCTCAAGATTTGACAAAAGATGGGGGTAAAATTTATAGAATAAATGATGATGGAAGTATACCTTCAGATAATCCCTATGTAAATAGCAAGGATATAAATTCTGCAATTTATTCTTATGGTCACAGAAATCCTCAAGGTATTTTTTTACATCCTATTACAAATGAGATTTGGACCAATGAGCATGGACCAAAAGGGGGTGATGAAGTGAATATAATAAGTAAAGCAAAAAACTATGGATGGCCTATAATTTCATATGGGATAAACTATAATGGAACATCTTTCACTGATAAGACACAAGATCCAAATATGGAACAGCCATATTATTATTGGGTTCCATCAATTGCTCCAAGCTCTTTTGAATATTTAAGCTCTAAATTATATGGAGATTGGGAAGGTAGTTTACTTGTTGGTTCTCTTAAATTTGGGTACTTAGAAAGGTTATTGTTTGATAGTAATGGAAAATTAGAAATAAAAGAAAAAATTGGTGAGGGAATAGGAAGGGTAAGAGATGTAAAATTAAGTCCTGATGGTTACATTTATCTTGCTGTAGAAGGACAAGGGGTTTTTAAAATTCTTCCAAAGTAGTATTGATCTTTTTTCATATATAAAGAAGCGGGATGGACAGGACTCGAACTTTCTACGATTCCAACAATTGAAGATTGATTTTTCACTTTTATTTATGAAAAAAAATATTTAATCTTATGATTTTTAAAAAAAAAAAAAATAATTTATTTGTTTACTTCTCACTCATTCTTTATTCTCTGGTTATATATACAAATTATTTAGCAAATGCACTGCCTATAGGAGGGGTAACTACTGGAGAAGTTTCTGATTTACTAGATAATTTATTTACTCCTACGGGTTTTACATTTTCAATTTGGGGAGTTATCTACTTAGGGCTTTTTGTTTTTTTGATAAGTTTATTTAGGACACCACAAAATATAAAATTTTTTATTGGAAAAATTCTTGTTTTATTTAATATTAACTGCTTGCTAAATATTTCATGGATTTTTGGCTGGCACTATAAGGTTTTTCCTCTCTCGCTAATCATAATGTTATGTCTACTATATACCCTTATTCTTATTTCTAAAATAATAAGTTTGCATTATAAAGACTTTAAATCCTCTTATTTGTATAATATAACCTCTTTCTCTTTTAATATATACTTTGGGTGGATAACTGTAGCTACAGTTGCTAATTTTACTGGTTTACTAGTTTCCTATAATTGGGGTGGATTTGGTATATCTCACGAAGTATGGACTTCATTAATAATTCTAGTTGCAACTGCTATTGCTTCTTTTACGTTTATAAAGAATAAAGCTATTTGGTATCTTTTACCTATTATATGGGCTTTCTATGGTATTTTCTTTAAACATACCTCAGGAATATTAGAAAATTATTATCCTCTTATTATATATGCTCTTTTATTTGGAATGAGTGTATTATCAATCTTATTATTTAAAGGTATTCTATCAAATAAGTTTATATCCAGATAAAAAAATAAATATTGATAAATATTATAATAGGAAGCGGTCTGGACGGGAACACAAATCATGCAAAACACTTTCTTTTCAATTACTTTTAAAATACTTTAAATAGAACTAACATGCTTTAAATGCAATAATAAGATAGATTTTAAAGAGATAATCATCTTTCATGTTATTTTATGTATTTGCACTAATTTTTATTTCACCTTACAAATACCTTACAAATATTAATTAACTTAGATTTCTTCCTTATGACAAAAAATAACCTTTTATTTATCTTTCTATTTTTATTTTCAACAAGTATTTATTCACAAACAAAGTACGTTTCTATCACAGGAAATGATAATAATGATGGCTCAATAGAACACCCATATAAGACAGTGTCCAAAGCCTTATCTAAAATTACTTCTGGTGAAATTCTTATTAGAAAAGGAAGATATATGGAGGAAATACTTATCGATGGAAAAAGTAACATAACAATTAAACCTTATGATAACGAAAAAGTAATGTTTGATGGAACTATAGATATCAGTTCATTTGCTTGGAATAATACTGGAAATAATATTTATAAGACAACAATTGATACAACAATTTGGCAATTATTTGTTGATCATAAGGAAATGATTATGGCTAGATGGCCTAATGCTCAATTTTCAGATAAATCGATTTATAAATGGAATAGTTGGGCACAAGGAGATGAGGATAATAGTAGCAATGGATCTCTAAATGTTGATGCAAGCTTTCATGATATGTCTTTAATTAACCATTCGCTAGATACTGCTCATGCAATTTTAAATATTGGATCATTCAGAACTTGGAATAGAAAAATTAATCATATCAAAGGAAATGATAGTTTTACCTATAATCAAGTTACTGCAAATGCTTATAAGACTAAACACCATTACTTTTTTATAGAAGGTGATTTAGATTTATTAGATACCTTGAATGAATGGTATCATAACCCAACATCAAAAGAGTTATGGTTAATGACTGATGGACAAAACCCCAATAATCTCAATATACGAGGTAAAGTATCTTCATATTCTGTTACTATAAAAAATTCTTCTAATATTAATCTTCAAGGTATATATTTCTTTTCATCAACTTTTAAAGCTTTAGCAAGCAATAACCTACTTATTGAAGATTGTCATTTCTCCTACCCATCTACATCGAAAAGAATGATTGGAGATCTAGAAACACCATTTGCTTCTTCATTAGGCCTAAGCGGTTCGTCGAACAAAGTCAATGACAGCAAAATAAATAGGTGTTTATTCGAGCATACTGATGGTGATGCATTAAGAATCTACGGAGACAGAAATAATCTAGAAAATAATTTTTTTCAGAACATAGATTATACAGTTTCAGAATTACCAGGTCTTATGGTTACGCTTCATGTTAGTGGAGATAAAAATATTATAACAAAAAATACTATTCGTGATGTTCAGGCATCAGCAACTGTTTCCCCGGGAGAAAGAAGCGAATTTTCTTACAATAATGTAACTAGAACTGGAGGGCTTCAATCTGACGGATCAGTCTTTCAAGGAACAAAAAATGCTGTTGCAGATGCTATAATTCATCATAACTGGATATATAAGACCCCAAAATATGCGCTCAGATTTGATGCTCCAGGAAATGATCCTAACGCTGCAGGACAAAGAGGAAAAATGTATAATAACGTATCATTTGAAACAAATGGTATAATGGTAAAAGGAGATCATCATTATATAAGCCATAATACAGTATTAAATAGTATAAAAAACGGAATAATTATTCTTGATGAAGAAAACTCTAACCAAAATACTTATATACAAAATAATTTGGTAGATAAATTAAGTGGTCATAGAAGTAAAAATAATTTTGATGATAATAATAGTGATGGAAAGCCTGACTATAAAATTCCAGGGACATCATCAAAAAACTGGAATGGGTGGGACTCGGTTAAAACAAATTATACTAATGAAAGTAATATCAATAGCATAATTTATACCCTAATAGATACAGCAACTTTTATGCCCAAAGAAGGATCTGTATTAATTGATGCAGGCATAATTATTGACTCAATAACTCAAGAGATTATCGGATCAACACCAGATATAGGAGCATACGAATATGGTGGAAATGTCTGGAAAGCAGGAATTGAAGGATGGCATCCTAAATTTTATCCTTGGACTTTTATTTTAGATACAGATAACGATGGAGTAACTGATGATGTTGATGAGTGTCCTTCTACACCAACTGGAGAAACGGTAGATGCTAGTGGATGTACATTACCACTGTTTGTAGAAAATATTTCTTTTATTAAACGTATTTATCCTAATCCTACAGATAATGAACTACTAGTAGAGTTGAAAGAAAACTCGATAGTTAAAAAAGTAGAGTTTGTTGACTTTAGTGGTAAACAAATAAAACCTAATAAGGTAGAGATAAGTAAATCTTCTATTAGGATTAATGTATCAAATCTTAATAATGGTATTTATATATTAAACCTTATAACAGATAAAGAAGTAAATAAAATTAAGATAGTAATTGAGAGGTAGATATTTAGATACCTAGAACTTCACTATTATACCCCATTATACAAAGACCACCCCCAAATAGAAAACCGATATTATATAAGTAGGGGAGATGGGTTATTAAAATACTATTGGGATTTTTTCAGCTTTTTAGTAATGCTGGCCGTACAATAATCGTACAAATATTAATATCAAAAAACTTAACACATTGATTATAAGTATGTTAGGAAAAATTAATGTGGACCCCCAGCGACCATCTAACATCATAAACAAAACAGGTACAAAGTAATTTCATTAAATCTATGTTTAAAGTATATCTAAACCACAAAAGAGAATCGAAATATATGCAACAAGTGACAACTAACGAGTAACAAGTAATTATAAGAGAATTGAACGGAGTAAAAAGAAGAAGATAAGCCTATGGTTTAGAATTTTCTTAACTCTAACATCACTCCACTTTTGAATTTTTCTTGGATAGTTGTAGATTTAATTAATACTTTTTAAGGCTTTTCTAAGTAGAGGTATTATTTGACTTTCGTCGGTAGTTTCAACAATTTTAATATACTCACCTTGGTGTTTTCTTACCAAGTTTCGATACTCTGCAAGTCCCCAATCTTGCGTTAGTAAACGATTACCTGGAATGGGTGATTTAGTAGCATCATATCTACACGCTCCTGGTGCAAAGTGAATAACTGTCCACTTTTTTCTCTTTAATTCTATGATGAAATCATCATCATTTGTAACTGAAAGCATTTTGGGATTACCCAATATTGGTGATAATAACTCAATTGCACGTCTACCCATTTCTGGATCGCATCCTCTTGCAAGAATACTCTTGTTTGAGTTGTCACCTACTTGCGTATTGTCAATACCATCGCTAATATGTCCTATTAATATATCTCTTGAATTTATTTTCATATTAATTTAATATAATAAAGCAAAGATAAAAAAGTTTGTAAAACTTGTAATAAAACAAAGTCAATAAATACATTCTATTCATTAGTTGAAAAAAACTATTGACACAAGATTAGCCATTAATAAATGGTTGCAGAGTCCCACTGCATATCTTCATCCAAAGGATAGATAGGTCTATTTACATTTTGATAAGGTAAACCCTCGATTACCTGATTTGCAAATCCAGGAGTAAGAGCCATTATTGTCATAGGGGAAATATCTCTTAATCCCTGAAATAAGTATCCTAGTTTGACAACGACTATCTTATAATTCAATGGATCCAAACCTACCTCTTTAAAATCCTGGGGCGAAAGGAATGATCTACGATCAGTGAGTAGTACGAGGTCAATGCTACCCAATCTTACCACCGCCGGCTTCCTTCTTGTTAATGAATCATAACTTGAAACCATCTTAACTATTCCTCTTATTTCCAAAGATTGACCAAATACTGTATCTATCTTTCCTCCTATGGTAATAGAAACTTCATTTCCAACTCCGGCTTCATCACAATACCGAACTGCTTCTGAATCAACAATACCGGCCACAAGCGCATTCTGGACACCATGGGAAATAAGGTATTCAAGAACAAGCGTATTATCCCCGGCGGCACCAGCGGTGGTATTATCCCCAGAGTCAGTAATGAATACGGTTGATTCCTCCGATTTAAGAGCTGTCTCCACCGCTCCTCTAATATTATCAGTCGGTACGTCGAATTGTAACCTTTGCCTTTCATCCCAAAGCTGCGTTGCCAAACTCTTTAACTCATCCTGGGCCGTAGTTAGATATGATTTATCTTGAGCCACAACCTGAATACTCATGCCTGCACGGGGAACGTCTGTCCAGGGCATCCCTACAAAGATCGAAGCATCTAGAAGACCCTCTTGCATAGCAATATCCGGAAGTTGATCGTAGAGAGATTTAAGTGGTTCTACGGCCGTAATTCCCTTTTCACCAGGTATAAGGATGGGAATGTGAACATGAGCAACTACTGGTTTCCATTGGTTTCTTAGGGCATTAACCAACAGGCTGACTGCTCTTAACCGAGTTTGTGAGTCATCCACATGTGGAGCTGTACGAAAAGCGGTTAATATATTCAAATTCTTGACAAAGTTAGATGATATATTACCATGCAGATCGAAACTCGCACTGATCAACACTGCATCCCCTAACTCCTTTCTAATGGACTGGATCAAATCCAATTGAGCATCAGGGTACCCTTCTACATGAAGAGCACCATGCATGTCCAGATAAATACCATCTATTTTACCAGCTTGTCGAACTTTCGAAATAATCTCGGACCTGAAAAATTCGTAGGTATCCTTGGCAACTACTCCGAAAGGTCCAGCACTGGCATGCATGGTTGGGATTACTTCAATTCCCTCATTTTTTAAATATTCAGCCCATTCTTCGTCCTCTAAAACTGCACTTCCCCTTTTGATAGAAAAGTCTTTCATAGTGGTTAAAACCGGGTTAAAGGTATTAGACTCGTGCCGAATACCAGCGGTGAGAATCCGGAGAGTTTCCGGTTCTTTCTTAGAGCAAGAGAAAAACATGATTAGACAGGCTAGACTAAGGCAGACCTTTGAGATCACTGGAATTATTGAGCTAAGAATATACTGCATGGCGCCAAACAAGATAGCTAAGATAATTTTAAGATATTTCATTATTTCAAAATTAAATATTTTTAAAAAAGATTATACTAACCCCACTCTCCTTTTGACATTTGGCTTTTCACTTAAATCTTTATAGATTGTATCTTTCGCTATTTATCTTCTACTTTAATATTCAAAAATGATTAAGATTTTTTCGACTTACTACGTGTACGATCAAAAGATTTAATAATAATTAGGAGTTGTAGTAATCTCTCCAATAGGTGATTTTTTCATTATGTAAAGCTTGTAATGATAGGTCCACTGCTATAGCAGTTGAGGAACCAGTTAAAACATTTGACAACGGCATAGTGTTATTCAATATATTATCCCTAAAATCAATTAGTGCCTGCTTTGAGGGATCAGTATGTTCATAGTCTATTGGGTTTCCGTTACCTTGTACCCATGGCTTTGAAGTTGCTCCTGAAACTCCGTCAACATTTTCATATGTTGTCTCTGATTTATTTTCTGGGTATATCCATGCTTTTGCGTAATCTAATAAAATAGATCCCTTATCACCATGAATTTTAATTTGATAATCTCCCAGTGCGTTAGATGTTAAGGAAGTAAATTTTGCTTTTGCTCCACTTGGATATTTAAATAATAGGTGAACATTATCAAATGTCTCTCTGCCATCATTCCAGTAGTCTATTCCACCTGAGCCCATAATTGTCTTTGGATTTTCACCTAGTACCCAATTTACAAAGTCAATATGATGTGAACACAATTCTGCAACTAGTCCCCCTGAGTATTCTTTGTACATCCTCCAATTAATTAACCTTTCTAGGCTAGGATCTGATACTGGTCTTCTCCAATTACCATTTCTATTCCATTGACAATCAAAAGAAGTTATCTTTCCTATTTCATCTGAATTAATAATATCTACAACGTGATTATAGAGTCTAGAGCTATGATACTGGTGTCCTGTTTGGAAAATGATATTAGATTTTTTTACTTTCTTTACTAGGTTTAAATTATTTGATATTCCTCTTGACAATGTTTTCTCACAGTAAACGTGCTTACCTGACTCAATAGCATCTAGTGCAATTGTATGATGAGTTGAGAAGGGTGTCGCTATCAGTACAGCATCAATATCTTTATTATTTAGTAAATTTTTATAGTCTTCATATCCAATAGTTTGATCTGGCGCATTATCTAGTGCATCCTTTAGACGAAAAGGGAGGATATCACAACATGCTACTAAATTCAAGTTTTCTATTTCATTGATGAACGGTATTAATCCTCCACCTCTTGACCCTGTTCCTATGATCCCAATATTTACGCTTGAATTTAAATTTTTTGATATATTAAATCCAGTTATTGCGGGCAATGTAATAATTCCACTAACACTCATTCCAGTATTTTTAATAAACTTTCTTCTTTTCATATTTAAGATTAATAACTTTTAAATCATCCCTAATCGACCATAAATCATTATCAAAATTTTCGGTCTTAATTTTAATATTTTTAAATTTAACATATTTATCTGGTTTAGTCATGCCACCAACTCCGTGGACCTGAAGCCCTATAAAACCAGAGTCTGATATGCTATCAACAAAATATGAGCAATGAACTTCATTTACCCACGTTCTAATAGTATCTCCTATAGCTTCTATATGAAATTTATTCCACTCATTAACTTTAAATGCTTCTCTTCCATTTTTATTTTCAGATAAATCATATAGCCAACCTCTTCTCTGCTCATCAAATATTCCACCACTGTAGGCTCTTTTTGAAGGGTCAATTTCTATTTGATATCCATGAACTACTCCATTCCTGTATTCACTGAGAGTATTGCTTCTAATTTGAACACCAGAATTAATATCATCTTCAATATTTACCTCAAATTCTAAAATAAAATCCCTATAATCTTTCTTATAGCATAAAAATGTATTTGGTGTGTTTTTAACTGTTTTTCCAATAATTTCATTATTTGATACCTTTATTTCAGCTTTACCATTTAGAATTTCCCAGCCTGTGAGGTCATTTCCATTAAAAAGTTGTGTCCAACCATTATCATAAGTAGTATTAACACATGAATAAAGAATGAATTGTAGTAATAATAATTGTTTCATATATAAACCTACTATTATCTACTAATTATTCAAAAACCTTTATTAGATTTAGTTATATATATTTTTTTCTTAATTATTTCTGCATTATTTATCTCAACTAAAGAAAATGAGTGGAAATACCTATTTAATGGTAAGGATTTTGATGGCTGGAAAATTAAAATGATAAATGATGACTATTCTTTGGAAACGTTGATATAGAAAAAAAAGCGGGATGGACGGGATTCGAACCCGCGACCTCCTGCGTGACAGGCAGGCATTCTAACCAGCTGAACTACCACCCCGGTTGAAATTGTTTTGCAAACATATCAGTTCGTAAATACTTATGAAAGAAAAAATTAAATTTTTAATTTTATATAGTTAAATACATATTATTTCTTCATTAAATTTGTGTTATAAACCAATTCTATAAAGATGTCATTAGACTTTGAAAAGCCTATCATAGATTTAGAATCTAAATTGTTGCAGATGAAAGAGATTGCTGCAAAAAATGGTAAAAATTTAGATTCTGAAGCACTTTTATTGGAAGAGAAAATAATTGAGCTTAAAAAAGAAATATTTAAAAATCTTACTAGGTGGCAAAAAGTTCAACTTTCAAGACATCCAAATAGACCTTATTTTTTAGATTATATATATAAGATTTCTACTGAATTTATTGAACTTCATGGTGATAGAGTTGCAAGGGATGATAAGGCAATGGTTGGTGGAATTGCTGAAATAGATGGTAAGTCTATAGTCTTTATAGGTCAACAAAAAGGTAGGAACACTAAAGATCGTCAGTTTAGAAATTTTGGTATGTCAAATCCTGAAGGGTATAGAAAGGCGTTGAGAATTATGAAAATTGCTGAAAAGTTTAATAAGCCTATTGTTACTTTAATAGATACCCCTGGAGCATATCCTGGACTGGAAGCTGAAGAACGTGGTCAAGCAGAAGCAATAGCTAGAAATATTAGAGAAATGGCAATGCTCAAAGTTCCAGTTATTTGTATTGTTATTGGCGAAGGAGCTTCTGGGGGAGCATTAGGTATAGGTTTAGGGGATAAGGTATTTATGATGGAATATACATGGTATTCTGTTATCTCTCCAGAGTCATGCTCTTCTATTTTGTGGAGAAGTTGGGATTATAAAGAGCAAGCAGCTGAAGCTTTAAAGCTTACTTCTGGTGACCTTCAAAAGATGAATTTAATTGATGGTGTAATTAAAGAACCTCTTGGCGGAGCACATAATGATGTTGATTTTGCTGCAAATAAATTAAAAAAATTAATACTTAATGAGATTAAAGAACTGGAAAAAATTGATCCTGAAAAAAGAATAATGAATAGGGTTCAAAAATTTTCTTCGATGGGGGTTTCACAAAATGATTAGGGTTATAAATAAATTTATTTTTCAAAACCTATTGGGTTGGAAAATTGAAGGTGTTATACCTGATGATAAAAAACTTATTGCAATAGTAGCTCCTCATACATCTTGGCATGATTTATTTGTTGGGATATTTACTCGATCAGTTTTAAAAATGGAAGATAGAATCAAGTTTCTTGGAAAAGCTGAATTGTTTAAAATTCCAATATTTGGATATGTTTTAAAAAAATTAGGTGGTTATCCTGTAGTAAGAAATAAAAAAAAGAATTCTGTTGATAGTGTTGTTGAAATTTTTAAAAAAGAGAAGAGTTTTTTTTTAACATTAGCTCCTGAGGGAACCAGAAAAAAAGTTGATAAACTTAGAACAGGATTTTATTATATTGCGTTAAAAGCTAAAGTACCAATACTTTTAGTTGGTTTTGATTTTAAAAGAAGATTGGTTCATTTTGGTGAAAAAATATATCCATCAGGAGATATTAATAAAGACATGAAAAAAATTATATCTTACTTTAGAGAATTTCAAGGAAAGATTCCCGTTAATGGTTTAAATCAATTTAAAATATGAAAATTTTTATTTTTTTCTTAACCTTTATACTATTTAATAATGTCTCGTATTCTGCTCCTCTAGAGTTACTTAAGGCTGATTCTATATTATATCCTAAATTAAAACATACTGAACAAACTAAATTGATATATCAATTATTAAATAGATATCATTATAAAAAAATTTCTTTTGATGATTCTTTATCTGTTAAAATATTGGATAGTTATATTAAGAACTTAGATCCTAATAGAGAATATTTTTTTAGTTCTGATATTGAATTTTTTAATCAACATAAATATGAAATGGATGATTACATTTATAATGGTACATTAAAGCCAATTTATGAAATATTTACTATTTATAATGAAAGGGTCAAAACTAGAATTGAATATATTTTTAATTTACTTTTAGAAGAACCTAATTTTACTATAGATGAGGAATTTATGTTTGATAGAAAGGAAAGTGAATGGTTTTTAAATCAGAATGAATTAAACAATCATTGGAGAAAAAAAATTAAGTATGCAGCTTTAAATATGAAGGTTTTAGGTAAGTCCTGGAAAGATAACCAAGAAACATTAAATAAAAGATATAAGAGATTTAGTAAAACAATTAATCAATTTAACTCTGAAGATGTTTTTGAAATTTTTATAAATTCTTTTACTGAGTTATACGACCCACATACAAATTATTTCTCACCTGTAAATGCTGATAGGTTTGAAATTGCTATGAGTAAATCATTTGAAGGAATAGGGGCTAGGTTGCAACTACTAGATATTGAGTATACTTCGATATTTGAAGTAATGCCTGGAGGGCCAGCTTATAGAAATGGTGAATTGGAAAAAGGTGATAAGGTTATAGGTGTTTCTCAGGGAGATGAAGGTATTTTTGAAGATATAATAGGTTGGAGATTAGATGATGTTGTATCAAAGATAAAAGGACCTAAGGGTTCTGTAGTACGTTTATTGGTTATTAAAAGAGAGTCAGAATTCGATGATTATCCTGATACTATTAGGCTTGTTAGAGATAAGGTTAATGTTGTAGATGAAGATGTTACGTACGATATTGTACCTTTTAATTCTAATAATAAAAATTACAATTTTGGAGTTATAAAAATCCCTAGTTTTTATATGAATTTTGAGGATGCTCAGAAAGGAATTGTTGATTATAAAAGTGTAACTAGAGATGTTAAAAAATGCATTGATTCTTTAAATGATAAATCTATTGATGGAATAATTATTGATTTAAGGAATAACGGTGGTGGTTCACTGCAAGAAGCAATTAATTTAACTGGTTTATTTGTTGATTCTGGTCCTGTTGTTCAAATAAAATCTGCAGATGGAAGGATAGAAGTTGAAAAGGATTTTGATAAAAATATATATTACGATGGTCCTTTATTAGTCTTGAATAATTCGTTTACTGCTTCTTCATCAGAGATATTTTCTGGAGCTCTTCAGGACTACAATAGAGGTCTTATTGTTGGTGAGTCAACTTTTGGTAAGGGTACGGTTCAAAATTTATTAGGTCTAGAAAGGTTTTTTCCTAAAAGCAACGAAAAGTTCGGTCAACTTAAATTAACACTTGCTAAATATTATAGAATAAGTGGTGGAAGCACTCAAAAAATTGGGGTGAAACCAGATGTTGAATTTCCAAATATTTATGATAGATCAATATTTACAGAGAATTCCAGAGAAAATGCTCTTAAATGGGATAAAATAAGAGAGATATCGTATGATAATAAAGAATTTATATCACAAAAACTTGTGGATCATATAAATATTAAGTTCAACAAAGATTTAGTTTCTGATTCTTCATTTATTAATTATTTGTCTTACATATCAAAGACTAAAAAAAATAGAA
>Ga0302127_10001189_pt1 | contig 15205 bp, 10 predicted proteins | sample CB4_SCM_MG_FD_204452 | JGI IMG/M metagenome (GOLD analysis project Ga0302127, IMG submission 204452) | Marine microbial communities from Western Arctic Ocean, Canada - CB4_SCM | ecosystem: Environmental > Aquatic > Marine > Oceanic | place: Canada: Western Arctic Ocean | collected 2017-09-24
TCATCTAAGGTAAGTTGTATTTCATGACTATCGCTTGAAGCTCCAGCTGGACTTAATCCCGAATTCAAATTGAGCTCAGTCTCAGTTTCACCTTCACTTCTGACAATATCGGGTTTAAGATCTTCAGGTTTAACATGGGCTAAATCATTCCTATCCAGATAATTTATCGCTAAATCTCTAAATATATAATCTAGAATACTTGTAGACATTTTAATTCGATCATTACCAATTACCGGTCCATTAGGTTCATATCTAGTAAAAATAAAGGCATCTACAAATTCCTTCAGGGGAACGCCGTGTTGCAACCCTAAGCTTACTGCAATTGCAAAAGCATTAGTTAGTGCCTTGAAAGCAGCACCTTCTTTATGCATGTCAATGAATATTTCTCCGAGACTTCCATCTACGTACTCGCCAGTATGGAGATACACGTTATGACCGCCAATGGTAGCTTTCTGAATGTATCCACCCCTTTTGTTTGGAAGTCTTCGTCTTTGGGCAATATATCTAGTTACTATTTTACGAGCCAACGGCTTAGCATCTGCTATTGGTAATCCATCTGCCATTATTTCAACTGCTTTTTGAGTACTAATTAATCCTTCAGCAAGTAAATCTTCTTCTGCATCAATATCTACTTTCAAAACCGTACCCGACATTAGTGGTTGGCTTAACTTTGAACTATCTCTGTACAAGGCATTAGCCTTGATCATACCGCGCCATGAATCCATGTATGCTTGCTTAATATCAGCTATAGTTGATTCGTGTGGCATATTAATTGTTTTTGAAATAGCCCCTGAAATGAAAGGTTGAGCTGCAGACATTATGTTAATATGTGCACTCCAAGCAATAAAACGCTTACCATATTGGCCACATTTGTTTGCACAATCAAAAACGGGTAAATCTTTGTCCCTAATATGTGGTGCACCTTCTATCGTAAGACGTCCAAAGATGAAATCATTAGATACACGGATCTGTTCTTTAGTAAATCCTAAATGACGTAAAAAATCAAAAGAAAAATCATCCAAACGAGACTCACTTACTCTTAATTTATCTTTACAAAAATCAGAACCAACACTCATTACTGTAACCAAATGATTAATGGATGTAACTTTACTAATCTTAGACTCAAGGGAGCTAATTATCTCTGGAGTTAAACCCTTCTTTTTCAAGGATTCGACATTAATTTCGGGAGAACCTTCAAAAGTTCCAGAACCGATAATATAATCAACAATATTCTTAGATTGTAGAGTATCATATCCAAGACGGTCTAATGCCGCAGGTACTGACTGATTAATTATTCGAAGCATACCTCCACCTGCTAATGTCTTAAACTTAACAAGTGCGAAATCAGGTTCTATTCCTGTAGTATCACAGTCCATAACAATCCCAATTGTGCCAGTTGGAGCTATAACTGTTGATTGTGCATTACGGAAGCCATACCTTTCTCCTAAATCTATAACTCGGTCCCAACACTCTTGTGCCGATTTAAGTAAATATTCTGGACAATAATTAGAATCTATTCCTCGCGGTTTAATGGTTAAACCTTCATATTCTTCATCCAAGGCACTATAGGCTGCTCTTCGATGATTTCTCATTACTCTAAGCATATTGTCTTTATTGTGCTCATATCTTGAGAATGGACCTTTGACTGCAGCCATTTCAGCACTAGTTGCATACGAAACACCTCCTAGCATTGAAGTTAAAGCACCACATATTGCCGAAGCTCGATTGTCATCATATGGTATTCCCATACGCATCAATAATGAACCAATATTGGCATAACCTAAGCCTAATGTTCGATAATCATAACTACGTTGAGCAATCTCCATAGATGGAAATTGAGCCATCAATACTGAAATTTCAAGAGCAACGGTCCATAATCTAATAGAATGATTGTAATCTTCTGTTTGAAATTGCATTGTTTCTTGATTATAATATTTGACTAAATTCAAACTAGCTAAATTACAAGCTGTATCATCTAAAAACATATATTCGGAACAAGGATTACTGCCATTAATCGGTCCATCAGGTGAACAAGTATGCCATTCATTAATTGTTGTATCGTATTGTAAACCCGGATCTGCACAAGACCAAGCCGCTTTTGAAATATTATCCCAAAGATCATTTGCAGGAATAGTTTTACAAGCTTTAGGTTTACGCCCTTGCTTTTTAGCATTATCTAGTTCAGTTCTCCAATATAAACTCCAACTCTTTTCATTTATTACTGCATCCATGAAATCATTGCTTACACGAACGGAATTATTACTATTTTGACCTGAAACTGTAGAATAAGCTTCACCTTCCCAAGAAGTATCATAAGTTTCCATTTCGATTTGAGCATATCCTTGTTGACCTAATTCTAATACTCGAGCAATCAGATTTTCTGGAAGATATGCCTTGATTGCTGAATTTATGGACAAAGCTAAAGGCTTATTTTTTGATTGATTAAAGCGAGTCTCATCTTCAGGATGAGCTTGAATTGAAGCTAAAATTTCATTAGCATGATTTTGAAGATGTTGGGAGCCAGCCACAAGAGCTGCAACCTTTTCTTCTTCGGTTAATTTCCAATTGATAAAAGTTTCAATATCAGGATGATCCATATCTAAACAAACCATTTTTGCGGCACGACGTGTCGTTCCACCTGATTTAATCGCACCGGCTGCGCGATCACCTATTCTTAAGAAAGACATCAAACCAGAAGACATCCCACCACCTGAGAGTGGTTCACCTTCACCTCTTATTCTAGAAAAATTACTTCCAGTTCCAGAACCAAATTTGAATAATCGAGCTTCACGAGTCCATAAATCCATGATGCCACCCTCACTAACTAAATCATCAGATACTGATTGAATAAAGCAAGCATGAGGTTGTGGATGTTCATATGCATTAGTCGAACTTTCCAATTCTTCAGTATCTGGATTAACAAAATAATGACCTTGAGGAGGACCTTCTATGCCGTAAGCCCAGTTTAATCCAGTATTGAACCATTGTGGCGAATTTGGTGAAACCATCTGGAAAGCAAGCATAAAACACATCTCATCATAATAGGCCCTAGCATCATCTTCACTTGCAAAATAAGCATGTTTCCATCCCCAATAAGTCCAAGTACCGGCTAAACGTCTAAATGTTTGTTTGCCATCTACTTCTTCACCATATTTTTCATCTTCAGATAATTCTTCCATGGCCTTATGATCTGCTACGCTCTTTTGGAGCCAGATAGGGACGCCCTTTTCTTTGACTTTTCTTAATTTTTTAGGAATACCGGCCTTTCGAAGATATTTCTGGGAAAGAACATTAGCAGCTACTTGACTATAATTATCTGGAAGGTTAACACCTTTCATTGAAAAAGCAACAGTACCATCAAAATTACGAATCTCCACATCTCTCTTAGTCCAACTTAATTTCTGAAAAGGATCTTTACCACTTTCTGTAAACTTACGCTCTATTTTTAAGCCATTTAATTTAGATGGCAATTAAGCCACCCCCGAAGGTGGCTGAAGCGAATCATACAATGCCATAATCTGCGTTAATTTCATCGGTCTCCCGCTATTGAGGCGCCATATAATAAGCATTACATATGATTCAAAAAAAACCAGTTTATCCATTTTTAGGGGTACTACCACCCCAAAAAAGGTAAAAAAACCACATAACTTAACAAAAAAGGCACGTTGGTTCCACGATATTAATCAATAAAATAAGATAACTACTTAGTTCGTTAAAAGACGTAATAAGCAAATTTTAAATTATTTACTTCCTATAGTTTCTCGCCAGTCCAAACCAACAGTCCTCCGACCGATTTTACAAACCGGTGGAAATACCCGTTTATGGATTGATAATTTAATTAAATTTTCAATTTTCATAATTAAATCTATACCTATACTGCTCTTCAAACTTAAATCTTTTTTAGGAATCTGGCGCTCTAATCCTAATAATATCTGATCAAGAGTACCATAATCTATCCCTAACTCAGATTCATCTGTTTGACCTTCCCACAGTTCTGCAGTTGGTGGCCTCTCTATTATTTCCGAAGGAACCCCTAAATCTTTAGAAATCGCATAAACTTGAGTCTTGTATAAATCTCCAATTGGAAGAAAATCTGAAGCTCCATCGCCCCATTTAGTGTAATATCCAACCAAAAGTTCTGATTTATTTGAAGTTCCAATTACAAGACAATTAGATGAAAAGGATTCACCATACAAAAGAGACATTCTAATTCTTGAATGTAAATTACCTTCTCCAGTTTTTGAAGAATAATGATTACTGACTTCTTTGAATGAACTAACTATGTCTGAAATATTGTATTCAACTGTTTTCACTCCTAATTTTTTAGCATGGTTAGATGCAAGTGCAATTGATTCGGATTGATTAAAAGGCATAATTAAACCAACGACATTATCGGGACCCAAAGCAGATACTGACAAAGCCAGAGTGACTGCAGAATCAATACCTCCTGATAAGCCTAAAACAACTCCTTTAACTCCAGCATCATTTACTCTAGTCCGAATAAATTGTTCAATTATTTTTTGAGAGTCTAGTAGTAGTTTCACATTTGTTTCAGAACAAAGGCCTTATTGAAATTAAGTAATAACATCTATTATTAAGACGGGTAAATGGGCTTTATGTATTTGGCAATAGGTCAAGCACCAATTATTCTTGGCGATATCTCTAAAAATTTAGAGATTATGGAAAAAATGATAATAGAGGCTCAAGACAAATCGAATTCAAATCTAGATTTAATTGTTTTTCCTGAACTCTTTATTACGGGATATAATTTGAGAGATAACTATAACGAAGTAGCTGAAAAAATACCAAGTTCTGGAATGGCACAGAAAGGAATTATTGGATTGGCTGAAAAATTTAACACCCATATTATTACCGGAATTGTAGAACGATCTGGGAAATCTCTATTCAACTCAGCCATCATAGTTGGACCTGAAGGCTATATTGGGCATTATCAAAAACGATTTTTACCTAATTTTGGTCCTTTTGAAGAAAAAATGTATTTTGGTGAAGGAAATCAGAGTAATGTATTTGAGACGCCTTTCGGGAAAATTGGAGTTCAGATTTGTTATGACATTTTTTTCCCGGAAACCTCAATGGAATTAGCACAAAAAGGGGCTGACTTAATCATAAATTTATCAGCCAGTCCAACTACTTCAAGACCTTTATTTCATAGAATGTTACCTGCAAGGGCAATAGAATCGACTTGTTTTTATGCATACTCAAATAATATAGGTACGCAAGGAAGTCTAACATTTGCTGGAGAATCTTTAGTCGTTGATCCGAGAGGTAAAACTATTGCTGAAATACCTAGTTTTGAAGAAGGTGTAATAGTTTGTGAACTTATGTTTGAAGATTTAGAAAGATTTAGAGATGCCAGACCAGTTTTACGAGATTCGAAGAAAAGAGGATAATCCTTATTATCAAGTCCCAATCAGACATTACATGTATGATGTAGCTGTAATTGGACAAGGGCCTGCAGGAGGTATAGCTGCATTACGTTTAGCTGAAGCTGGACATTCGGTCATTGCTTTTGATAGAAAAAAAAGTGTAGGTGATCCAATACATTGCGGTGAAGGTTTGGGTAAGAAGGCACTAGAACATACTAACTATCCAGTAGGTGATTGGGCTATTCGAGAAGTAAAAGGCAATCGAATAAGGATGCCAAACGGAAAGTCAGTAGGATTAATGTCACCTGGTTATTCAATACATCGTTGGGGACTCGATAAAACCATCTCAAATGATGCAGTTGCAGCAGGTGTTGAACGACATGAAGATTTGAAAATATCTAAAGTTACAAAAGAAACTGACCACTGGAGCCTTTTTTCCAAAGATGAACAAGTAGCAAAAGCTAAGCAACTGGTTATTGCTGAAGGACGTGTTCCTAATATTGTAACACAAGTTGGTCTCAAAGGAAATGACAAACTTCGATTATTACCCGGTCTTCAATATAAATTTAAAACCAGTGATGCTGATTTTCCAGATACTAATTATTTTGATTTTTATATTGATCCTATGTTCGCTGATGGATATGTATGGGTTTTTCCTCGGGATGATATTTTTAATGTTGGAATCGTTTCCACAAACGGGGCGAAAAAAGGATTAGACTACTTTTGTCGAGAGCATATGGGTGTCGATCCAGATAAAAGAATAAAAAATGACCTTGGTGACAAACAAAACGGCGGATTAATACCAAGAGATGGGCCTATACCTCAATTTTCCACAAAAGATGCATATGTTATTGGAGATTCTGCAGGATTGACAAATCCTATCACAAAGGGTGGTGTCCATGTTGGAATGTTATCTGGAGAATATGCAGCAATAGCTATTCAAAATGAATTGGGAACTGGAAAATTGGTTCCTCCATCTCATTCTGTTAACTGTCATGAATTGAGAGGACAATATTGGGAAGCTTCAGGTAAAGCTCTACATCCTGATTTAGAATCTCATATATGGTATGACCGAATTTTGAAAAGGCAACCATGGACACAACAAAAATTTGTGGATCAGTCAAAATTGATTTATTCACTCGACAAACGAATTTTGAATATAATTGGAGAAATATATGACGGAAGAAACTATTCAAATTTACCATGGCATAAGATGCTTGGAATCTTAATCCGAAATCCAGATTTAATCCCAATGGCAGGTAAACTTCTAAAAATTAAAGCAAGCTTAAAAGTTACAGAAACATACGGTTGGTAATATTTCCTGAAGAAATACTTAATTTAGGGATAAATATTATGATGCTGACTCCAAATACGGTTATATCATGAAATTCGATATAAGAGTTGTAGCAATTTGTTTCATGCTCACTCTTACAAGTATTACTGGTTGTCTAGAAGATGAACAAACTGAACCAATAATTATTGAAGAGCCTTCTCTTCCAGAAGGTATTTTTGTTACTGGCTCTAATGGAACTGCAATCGATGTTGAACCACTTCTAATGGACTTCGTTTTTAGTAATGTGGGTGAACAAGGAGCTGAACCAAGTATTGGAGTTACTTCTAGTGGCTGTATCTTTTTCACAGCATTTGAGAAAGCGATGCGGTCTTGTGACATGGGTGAATCTTGGGAGGATGTATCTGGTCCGCAATGTGCATTCCAGACCAATGACCCTTGGGGATGGGTTGACCCAATTACAGATCGTGTATTTGCTGTGCAAATGCAAGGGCTTGAAACCTCTTGGATTTGCTGGAGTGATGATGATGGAGAATCTTGGCTTGGTAACCCTCATGATTCTGGAACCACTCCTCTAAATGACCACATTAAACTTGGTTCAGGTCCATGGACGGGAGAAGGTCCATATGCCACGATAGGTTCAATTAGTTCTAACCTTTATGAGACTGCTGTATATTATTGTTATAACAAAATAGCTGGGATTTTTTGTTTTACTAGCTTTGATGGTGGAGCTACATTTGAAGCTGGAGGGCAAGTAATAGGTTTAGCCACAACAAATGGTGGATTGCATGGAGCTATTACAGCAGCACCAGATGGTACTGTTTATTTACCACCTAGAGTGGCTACACCAACAATTATTTTTTCTAAAGATAATGGATATAGTTGGGAAGAACGCTACATGGGTGAAGATGTAGGCACACCAAGTATACGTAAAAATGGAGAAGTTGCCACAGATACTGAATCTAATGCATACAACATATGGGTCGGAGGAGATCAAGGAGTTTACATGTCTACCAGTATAGACTCTGGAAATACTTGGAATCAAAAAAGTATTCGAGTAAGTCCAATCGAAGTAATTTCAGCAACATTCCCACACACTTCAGCTGGCGATCCAGGAAGAATAGCAATTACTTATCTTGGAAGCGAAAATGCTGATGCACTAGGTCAGCCTAACATCGATGGTGAACCATGGGATGGAAACGCACACTATGCTACCTCAAATGTTACTCACTATCTTTATGTTACTTACAGTCTTAATGCACTAGATGAAAATCCTATATTTCATACACAACGAATTTCTTCAGATCCTGTACAGGTTGGTAGCATATGTTTGAACAGTGGGGACTGTCGCTCAGATGATGGTGGCTCTAATCGTAATCTTCTAGACTTTAATGATTTACATATTGATTTAGAAGGCAGAGTTTACATCGGCTTTGCTGACGGATGTACTGGAACTTGTGCTTCAGGAAATGATACAACTCCGGCAAATTCAAGAGATAGGTTGGGATCTGTTTACTATCTAGGAAATGGTCCAAGTCTGTATGAATCGGTCGGCAATTTAACTGAGTTTTATCCAAGTGATTTAGGGGAACCAACCAAAAACTCGCTAATACCAATGTTCCTTGTTGGAATGTGTATTTTACCAAGTTCATTCAAGAGATTCAGACTATAATCTTCTTCTGTAATTAAGTCCTACGATAGCCAGAACAGAGACGATTGGCATCATAATATTAGAAAATTCGGGAATCGCACTGGTTTCATACCAAGCTATTGTACTATCACTATATGACGCTGAAAGAATATCCAGATCTCCATCTCCATCTATATCTGCGGCAAAAACTGACCTTGCACTAATTGCACTAGTCGCAATGTCTGAGGCAGTCCAACTTGGATCTGCTGCACCATTATTCTCATACCATGCGATTGTATGATCATTCATTGATGCTGAAAGAATATCCATATCTCCATCATTATCCATGTCTGCCGCGAAAACGGACTTCGCCCCATCTGCATTAGTATCTATATTTGAAGCTGCCCAACTTGGATCTGCTGCGCCATTATTCTCATACCATGCTATTGTATCATCGCCATCTGATGCTGAAAGGATATCTATATCACCATCATTATCCATATCTACTGCAAAAACAGATTGTGCACCGCTTGCACTAGTTGCAATATCTTCGGCAGACCAACTTGGATCTGCTGCGCCATCATTTTCATACCAAGCAATTGTATTGTCACTTTGAGATGCTGAAAGAATATCCATGTCTCCGTCATCATCCATATCGGCTGCAAAAACTGAGGTTGCACCACTTGCACTAGTTGCAATATCCTCTGCAGTCCAACTTGGGTTAGCTGCACCATCATTCTCATACCATGCAATTGCATTATCATTCACCGATGCTGAAAGAATATCCATATCTCCATCTCCATCCATATCGGCTGCAAAAACAGACTTTGCATTATCTGCATTGGTATCTATATCTGAAGCTGTCCAACTTGGGTTAGCTGCACCATCATTCTCATACCATGCTATTGTATCATCGCCATCTGATGCTGATAGTATATCCATATCTCCATCACCATCCATATCTGCTGCAAAAACACTGAATGCACCATCTGCATTAGTATCTATATCCTCTGCAGTCCAACTCGGATCCGAGGCACCATCATTCTCATACCACGCTATTGTATCATCCAATTTTGATGCTGAAAGAATATCTATGTCTCCATCACCATCCATATCTGCTGCGAAAACTGACATTGCACCACTTGCACTAGTTGCAATATCGGTAGCAGTCCAGGTCGGGTCAAAACTAAAGGTGGCTGTATTCTCCCACCATGTTATGTCATCACCAATGTTTGCGACAGCGAGAACGTCAATATCTCCATCTGTATCTATATCTGCAGCATACACGTGTCTGGCTCCATCAAAATCACCTTCGATTGTATGTTCAGTCCAACCACCGTCTGAAGGTGAGCCATCATTTTCCCACCAGGTAACATCGTCAGCTCCACTAGCCGAGCTCAAAACATCAAGATCCCCATCAAAATCAAGATCTTTAACATAAACGCCCCAGGCATTACCATATGTTGAGTCTATAGTCCGTTTCGTGAAGCTTTGACTGCCATCATTTTCAAACCAATCAATTCTATCTGTATCTGCACCATCTCCTCCCGAGGTACCAACTACATCAATATCACCATCACCATCAATATCTGCTGCAAAAACTGAATGAGCTTCTTTGTAACTTGTTTGAATATTATTTTGAGTCCAACCAGCTCCCGAAGGTGTTCCGTCGTTTTCCCACCATGCCAGAAGGTCACCAGCCTCTGAAGCTGCACCTAGAACATCCAAATCTCCATCTAAATCAATATCAACTGCGCGAACGCACATTGCTCCATAGATGTTATTATCAATTAGAACTGCAGTCCAATCATCGTTATCTGGAGTGCCGTCATTTATGTACCATTTAATTTTCCCAGTAGTTCCCCCTGCGCCCTTTCCAGCTGCTACAACATCTATGTCGCCATCTTCATCGATGTCAGCTGCACGTACATACCAAGCCTCTTGAAAGTCAGAATCAATTGTATGCTCAGTCCAGCCTCCATTTGAGGGGGTGCCATCATTTTCCCACCAAGTAACATCATCTCCACTACTGGCTGCTCCAGTACTCAAAACATCTATGTCTCCGTCTTTGTCTAAATCCAAGGCAAAAACTGAAGTTGCACCAGGATAACTTCCCGAAATAGTTCGTTTAGTGAAACTTTCACTACCGTCGTTTTCCCACCAACTCACATCTTCGGAAGTACCTGCCGCAGCACCTAATACATCCATATCTCCATCCAGATCTAAATCTATAGCGTAAACGTCCCAAGGTGCATCATAGTTTCCCTTTATGGTATGTTCAGTCCAAGTAGGTGTTGTTCTAGAACCAAACTGATCTACTACCCAGAAGCCATCTGAATAATCATCCGAATCATCCCAAGACATCAAGTGATAATATACTTTGAAAGCGTCATCAATACCAGTAGTCATAACTTCCAATTCACGGCCATGTGATGCTGAATCTACCTCTTGATAATATTCCCAAGACCACAAACCAAAATCTTCTTCAGATGAAAAATTATACAATTGAGAAGATATGACTAAACCATGTTGACCAGTTATCTCAATCAATTGATTAGCATAAAATGAATCATTTACTTTGAAACCATATGGAACATCTCCATTAGTATCTAAGAAAATATAGACAGTATCTTCACCTTTCAGAACAGGTTCAGTAGCCTTATTATCTGAAATTGGAGATATTACGTCAATCTCATTTGAATTAGGTGTATAACCTGAATTCTTCTGTTTAGGTTCATCATAAGGAATTGTAATTCCAGACAACATCTCACCATTAACACTCATGTAAAAAAATGTTTCAGAACCTTGCATAACGCTAGCATAATCAGTTAAATCCACATTTTGATTTACTACTTCTTCAGGTTCATCTTGATAATTATTAAAATCGTTGTCCTGATATTTTTCAATTTGTAGCCAATCTTCAAAGTAACCATCAATCATTAATTCATTCGAAGAAGACATAACATTATCTCTTTGAAAAGACAATATTACGTCGCTGATAAGCACATTATCGGTATTGACTCCCACGATTATTTCAGCTAAATCTGTGAAACCTGAGCCATCAGATGTTTGCCATTCCAGCTTGATAGGATCATCACTTTGGATACCTAAATCAAATAATGGAACTTTACACTCAGTAATATCTTCAACCGAAGCCACGTCAATATTAGTTAAAGGTACAAAAGCATTCCAATCGTTTCTATCTCGGCTTTCATCAAATTTATACAATACTGAACTCTGAAATGTTTTATTATTATCTAAAGATTTCTCACCATAAATTTCAATCATATAATCTGCACCCATACCTGGAATAAAATAACCAGTTTCGGTAGTGTTATCAGTATCAATAAAAATTCTCAATAAATCGCCATTATCAGAATAAAAAAGAGGCTCGCTAGTCATTGTTAATAACGAAAGATAAACGGAATCTGTTTGAGCTGCTATAAATTCTAAATCTATATTTGAATTCGATATCTTACCCGTTTCTAATTCAATTCTTGGTGTCCCTTCCCAATCGTCTATATTTCCATCCAACGTTGTGCCACTCGGTATCTCATCAATTAAGTAATAGATTATTCCACCACCCAATAAGAAAGCAAGAATAATTGCAATTATTGAATTCTTACGGGAAGAATTATCTTCATTTTTCAATTCGATTTTGGAATAACCTCCGATTCCCTCTCCATTGGTTAATCCATTTCCGTTAGTCAAACCATTGCCGTTAGTAAGTCCATTACCGTTTGTTAGACCATTACCGTTTGTTAGACCATTACCGTTTGTTAGACCATTACCGTTTGTTAGACCATTACCGTTGGTTAGACCGTTGCCATCAGTAAGGCCGTTTCCGTTAGTCAATCCATTTCCGTTAGTCAGTCCATTACCATCTGTAAGGCCTTTACTCATAAGCATTCAATTAAACTTCAGTAGATAAACTTAATGAAGTATTATTTTTCACTTACACTATTGCTTTGTTAAAAGAACGGTAGTTTGTTCTTGATCATACTTTCTATTATCAAAAACTTCTACTTCTGAAAACTCTTCTAATTCTAAAGAGGTATCTTCTTTACAAATTCCTTCATAAAAACCTCTTGGAACGGGATACGTTTGGAATTTATAAGTAGAATCTGTATAAATATTTGCACCTATCCAAAGAACACCACCAGTATTCAGTAACTGCGATATCTTTCCTATTATTTCTTTCTGTTGAGGTACTGTAAAACAACCAATTACTCCATATAAGACAACTAAATCAAATTTAACCGAAGTTTTATCTAAATATTCGATAATATCTTGTCTAAAAAAATGACCAGTCTTCATCTTTTTACGACATTGATGAATATTTAAACGAATTAGATCCACGCCGTAAGGTATGCATTTCTCTTCTCTGTTTAGATAAGACAACATAGTGCCAGTTCCACAACCCAAATCAAGAACATTCTTTCCATTAAGTTGAAGGGATTTATACGCTACTGTTTTTTGAACCATATTTTCAAGATCCGAAGTATTTAACTTCAACCATACTGCACCGTTGCCAGTTAGAAAATTACGAAGAGAATACAAATTCATCAACACAGTTATATGAATAAAATTCTTAATCCTGGTAAACATTATAGGTCAAACTCCATACCCTCATATCCTATTTCCCAACCCATCTCTTCAACCAGCCTATATTCTTCTGAATTTGGATAATGAAGTGGATTTGTATGATTTAAATGAATGAATACAACTCTTGGGTCCTCACTTTTTCTCTCACCAATTAAATCAATAGTTTCGCTTACTGTAGGGTGAGGTACTCTTGCTTGAACTCGAGTTTTCAGTTCATCTGTATTCCAAAATGTACCATCCAATAGAACTATGTCTACATTCAATGAAAGAAGCCAATCTTTAGGATTATCATAACCAACAAATTCTAATGTTTCTTCCCAACTATCATGATCTGGTAAGAAAAGTAAATTGTTATTTTCACCTTTAAAAAGAAGAGCGTGAGTATCAAAATCTTGAGCCCTGTGTGGAACTTTTACGGGAATAATGTTATCAGAAAAATATTTAGCAAAAGTTATGTTGCCTCTTACTACTAATTTCTTCCAAATTGGATGTTTCATTACATAATCTAATACAGATTCAGAACACCTCAGTTTTATATTTTTAGAATTCAATGCTTCCTTACCAAGTTGGCCTAAGCCCTCTATATGCCCCAAATGAGCATGAGTTAACCAAATTTCAGATAAATATGGATTATCAATCATCCCTAATTGACTCGCAATACTCTTAGTAATTTCAACAATACCAAATTGATCACCATGCAAACCAAGAGAAACCGGATTTCTTACCAAATTAGAATCTTGTCGAGCATCTTCACAACATTTTTGTGTACAACCAATCTGAGGTCTCCCCGCATCTTGTGCATTGCCTAGTAAAGTTATTTTATTATACATTTTGAAGTTCTTTTCTAAGCCATTCACGTGGTAATGCTCTACCAAGACCTTCTTCAGTCCTTTCAGGATGCCATTGAACTGCAAACCAAGGTAATGATTCATGCTTTATTGCTTCAACCATACCATCTGAGGACTTGGACATAATCTGAAGGCCTTGACCCAATTCTCTAACGCCTTGATGATGGTGGCTTGTGACTTCAAACTCTTTTTCTTCCATTTTAGTCCAGTGTGGTATATCGCCAACTGGAGGCTCACCGCCTCTATGGATTACACCATCAAAACCTCCTTGACCAATATCAGACCATAGCGTTCCACCCAAAAAGACATTCATAACTTGTAATCCTCGACAAATACCTAGAACTGGCATATTCTTCTCTTTAGCTTTTCTAAGTAGTGCCAATTCTAATTCATCTCTATCATCATTGACTCCATCAATAGGTAAATCTTCGGTTTGATTACCATAAGCTCCACTTTTGATTCCCATATCACCACCTCTTGACAAAACCAAAACATCATAATTATCTAAATCTTCAGGAGATGTAATTGTTTCAGGATTACCTTCAGCTTCAGTAATAAACTTGGCATAACGAGGGAAATATCTTTCGTGACCCAATGTTAAAGCCGTTAGTTTCATTATTTTATCAATAAGTAGTACTAATTATTACTTTAGAAAGATTCTAAAAACATTGAATATGATAAAGCAAACATTACAAAAGCAATCAATACATCTAAAGTTTGCCACGCCTTACGAGAAGTCATTAATGGTGAAAGAATTCTAGCACCAAAGGCTAATGAAAAGAAAAATATCACACTTGCAAGACTGGCACCTGCACTAAATTGGAAATTATTATCAAAACCTATTGAAACAGTTCCAATCAATAATAATGTATCTATGTAAACATGAGGATTAAGCCATGTTAAGACCGCACAATTCGTTAACGCTAATTTAACATCTGGAATTTCTGAAGATGTTGCTTCAAGATAACTATCTGCAAGATAAGCACCTTTTAATCTAAGTAAACCATATCCAGCTAGCCATAACCCTCCTATCATAAACATGTAATTAGATAGCCAAGCTATTTCTGAAACTATAGAACCAAAGCCAAAAACTCCAAGATTTATAAGAATAATATCTGAAACTGCGCAGAATATTGCAACTGGGAAAACATGCTGACGTAAAAGTCCCTGACGTAAAACAAATGCATTCTGTGGACCTATCGCTATTATTAGTGATAAACTAAGAAAAAAACCAGAGACAAAGGCTAAATCCAAAATGTTTAGTTTGAATCCTCAGACTCTTCATGGTCCATAGGCACCCACTTGTCCTGACCTGTTTTAGGATCTTTAATCATTTTAACTGCCTTTCCCTTAATGAACGCCTTGAAATCTGCCATATTCTTCTATCGAAAGCAGTATATTAGCTTCATTGTCTAGTAACGTAATACTCTGGTATTATTTCCAT
>Ga0302127_10001191_pt1 | contig 15192 bp, 13 predicted proteins | sample CB4_SCM_MG_FD_204452 | JGI IMG/M metagenome (GOLD analysis project Ga0302127, IMG submission 204452) | Marine microbial communities from Western Arctic Ocean, Canada - CB4_SCM | ecosystem: Environmental > Aquatic > Marine > Oceanic | place: Canada: Western Arctic Ocean | collected 2017-09-24
TCGTGGTTGATGGATTTTGTCCAAGAGGTCTAGATGTATTGCTCTCATTTCCAGCATCACCGGCTATTCCAGCATCGGTTTGGATAGTTGGACAAGGGGCTCGGCCACCTGCATTGTTCACAGTTCGTATTCCAGATAACTCATTCATTTTGGTGAGTTCGCGAGGGTCTTCATTTCCTTCTGAAGTGAAAACCTCATCGATTCCAAATGGGATTTGGTTAGTTGCAAGTGGGGCAAAAGCCGCTGTCAAGAATAACATTCCAATCAAAATACGTGTACGCATGGGCAATCCTCTGACTACTCGGTGACCACCGAACCCCTATCAATGTAGGCATTCAAAGCCACGCCCCCTAAGGGGGCGAGAATAATAAATAAGTTTTCAACAATTCTAAAATCAAAGAGCCTGCGGGGTTGAGAATTGTGCGGTAATGTGATGGCTATTGGCAGTATCGACGACCTCAGTGCAGATGATAGGTTCTACGCCGCCTCTTGGAATGGCAGTTCATTCGCCCATAATGGTCCTTTTGTGGACAATAACTCATTGCCAACCTCCCTGAATGGCTCATTTACCTTCAGCCCCTCGGATTATGGAGTTGGTGGAGCATCAGGTATCCATTATATCAGATTGCGAGCGATAAATTATTGATTGACAACCGGATGAATTGATTATGGACGTTGACTATGTTGCACTACCACAGTCAATGATTGAAGAGGTGATTGCACGCATCGACAGGAGTCGATGGGCGAGGAACATTGTTCACCATGCTGCTATGGTATCACGCCCGCCACTTCAGCATCACGACGTGTATAGATGAGCATGTTTGGCCCGAACCTTACTCAGTTTCGGGCCGACAACTGCCATGCAGTAGCCTTGTTCAGGGTTGCGTGCATAGTAATCATAGTGATATTCTTCTGCAAGAGTGAAATGTGTTGCTTCTTCAATAGTAGTGACAATTGTTTTGTCGTAATATGCTTGCATTTTCTCGATGGTCAACCGTGCTACCTCGGATTGATGTTCAGTCGTCGGCATGATGCAACTTCGATATTGTGTACCAATGTCGTTACCTTGTCGATTAAGTTGAGTTGGATCATGAACGGTGAAGAAGACTTCGAGAAGCATTTCGTAGGAAATCAAATCAGGATCAAATACAACTTCGACGATTTCCGCATGACCCGTTGTCCCAGAACAAACAGGTTCGTATCGAGGACTTGGGTCATGACCTCCTGCATAGGCTGGAAGAGCCGACTCAACCCCATGCAATCCCTTGAAGGCGCCTTCAGTGCACCAAAAACAGCCTCCGCCAAGTAATACTCGTTCCATGACATGAGGTTCGGGCTTTCCGCTTTGAATCCTCGTATTCACTTGAATACAAGGGGCCCCCTTTCATATGTAGATGAGAACAACGCTAGGGTCTAAAATAGCCCACTCAAAGCCCATTCAAACAACAATTGTATTCGCGTGGGTATTCGGATAACCCCTTTGAAAATGAAGTAATTGATTATTTCATACCAAGTATTTCTTTCAAATATTATCCAAAATAACGGGAGCATGTTTATGTCCGTAGTGTTGAAACATCAATTATGCAAACTGCTGCATATGTGATAATTGGTATTCTTATCCAATTAGTTCTAATAAAAATGGTACAGGTTTATACTCGTAAGAAAAGAAATTTCAAATATACATTTTGGACTTTTTTTGCTGGTGTTGAATTATCACTAATTCCGATTGTTGGGTTTGAAATATACTTCCATTTCAATCCATGCTATGGACAACTTTATTGTGGCTTTGGTCAAGGAATTGCATTGCTTGTTTGCTTGATTATTTCTGCATTATTGATCTTGCTGTCACTAATTTCCTTCCTATTTGGATACTACAGAATGCTAATTCAACCTCAAGATGAACTTTCAGGTGAAGAGTAAATTGCAAGGGACCCCTTGTACATGCGGGCGACCACAACGGTAGCGATGCAACCGTATACGTTACAGAGGGGACCCCTTTCAATTTCTGTGCACAACCATTCATTACCTAACACAGATTGGCCAAGTGTGATAGCATGAAAATTAGAGCACTATTAATTATTTTAATTGTACTTCTACCGGGATGTTTGGAAGAAGATGGGGGCATTGATGATCGAATGTTAAATGCCACATATAGCATTATTACGCTGAATATTTTCCATGGAGAAAATCTTGAGAATGCAACAGCGAACTTCACGATTAGAATTGAGTTGGATCATTCAGCAGCACCCATTCATGCGGATAACATGCGAAAACATGTGATTGCTGGAAATTACAACATGACACACTTCCACAGAATCATTGACGGTTTCATGATTCAAGGTGGCGATTTTGAGAACCATAACGGTACAGGTGGATATGCTGCAGATTGGTATGGTTACTGCAACGGGCAAAGTGCCAACAATCAGAGCGATTGTAATCAAAGTAATTGGACAATACCTGATGAAGCAGACAATGGACTTCTACACAAGTCATGTGTCATTTCGATGGCGAAAACAAGTGCAGAAAACACAGGCGGGAGCCAGTTCTTCATCGTTCCAGAGGACAGCAATCCTACCCACCTCGACGGTGTCTACACAGTATTTGGTGAAATCACTGAGGGTTGTGAGCATGTCACCACAATTTCTGAAGTTGCTACTGATTCAAGTGATAGACCAATAACTCCGGTCATGATATACAACGCTACAGTAGATAATTGAATTCGGATAAGTTGCAAGGGGTTATCCGAAACCCCTTCCAACTGAATATAGCAGTTTGATGGGCTTTGCGTGGGTCAGTTTGCTCGCTACCCACTGAGCACCTTTCTAGAAGGTTAGTGATGGTTTTTTTTCAGGAGAGTTTCTGATGCTCACCATAGGTCCAGTGAGAGCGGTATCCATTCTCATCAGCCTGCCCGGATGCGCGCAACTCATCCAGCGTTTCAGCCAGACAACGCTCGATCAAAGCCGTCCGCGCTGCCTCATCCTCGATGCCAGCCGCAACCGCAGCCAAGCGAGGAACGAGGATGAATCGTAGTGCGTCCTCATCGGCCATACTGACTTCCAGCGTCGAATATTCACTCTGGAATCCAACAGCATCGATGGCATCGGTAATGATTTCAGCCGTCGGCGGCGTGGGGAATATTCGGCCCGTTTTATGCAGGATGCGTTGAGCCTGCAACTGATCATCAAGACTTGAGAGTGCAACTTGATGCTCAGCGGATGCAACAGCCTTGGCATGTACACTTCGATAGGGGTCATGCAACAGGCATGAGGAAGCGGGACGAGTTGGCACATCGATATCTCCACTGTCCCAGATGAACCAACCCCCTGGTACAAGCACGGCATGGATTTCCTCGATTAAGGAGGGTATTGTTTTGGATGGAATTAGGTGCATTGTGCTTGAGGTGAGAATCAGGTTGGCTTGGCGACCATTGAGAAGTTCTGTAGCTGTGAAGAATCTCTTTTTTCCCAACTCAGAATCGTAATCGAAGGAGAGCCGAAATTCGACATCACTACGATGATGCAGCAACTCCCACGCTTTGGAAAACCAAGAAGGTAGGGGGTCAACAAGAACGAGTGTAATTTGTATTCCTTTGGAGTCTAGAATCTTGAGTAATTCAATCGCTGAACCACCAGTTCCAGCCCCGTAATCGAGTACAGTATCGCCATCGGATATCCTGCTAGCAGCTGTTTGGACCAGTTTAGCGATACTGTCGCGGTGCCAACCAAGTGGTTGTTCAATATCCCCCTCTGCGTAGAGTGAACGGTGATACAGGTCACCATCTACAAGGTCACTCTTAGAAACATTATCTGGTGTCCAGTTTTGTAGCACAATCGGTACCCCTCAAAATTTGTTTATAGTGTTTATCGGGGTTGAGCATTGTGCGCCAATACGATGCCTAGCAGGCACGCTAATCGCATCAATAATCAAAGAACCTGCGGGGGTTGAGATTGTGCGCCAATACGATACCTAGCAGGCACGCTAATCGCATCAATAATCAAAGAACCTGCGGGGGTTGAGCATTGTGCGCCAATACGATGCCTAGCAGGCACGCTAATCTCATCAAGAATAAAAGAGCCTGCGGGGGTTGAGCACTGTGCGCCAATGCGATACCTAGCAGGCACGCTAATCTCATCAAGAATAAAAGAGCCTGCGGGGGTTGAGCATTGTGCGCCAATGCGATACCTAGCAGGCACGCTAATCTCATCAAGAATAAAAGAGCCTGCGGGGGGACTCGAACCCCCGGCCTGCGGATTACAAATCCGCCGCACTACCAGCTATGCAACACAGGCTGTGCTCAAGGGGCAGTGAATACCGTTTTTGAAGTGAACGGATTGTGCGGTAGGGTCAAGAGAGAATTGCAAGTGGCGTAAGCATGGTCGCAAAGCGTCTTGATGGCAAGGCATGCGCAGAGAATATCGAGGTTAATTTGGAAGAACGTGTTTTATCTTTGAAATCAAAAGGAGTCAATCCGCACTTGGTTGTTATCGTCGTTGGAGAAGACCCAGCGAGTAAGGTTTATGTTGGCGCAAAAGAGAGAGCATGTGAGCGATTAGGAATAGTCTCAACTCGACATTCTTTAGGTGCAAATACTTCTGAAACCGAGTTAAGGCATTTACTTTCAACAGTAAATGCTGATGATGCAGTTCATGGTATTCTTATTCAATCACCTTTGCCAGATGGCTTAGATGAATTGGGTCTAACGGATATGATAAATCCTAACAAAGATGTTGACGGTTTCCATCCTGTTAATCTTGGACGCCTAGTTCAAGGACGTATGGATGGCCATTTACCTTGCACTCCTGCGGGTGTAATGCGAATGCTAGAATGGGCAAATGTGGATTTGAATGGAAAGCGGGCCGTGGTAATTGGCCGAAGTAGAATTGTTGGAATGCCTCTCTCCTTGATGTTGGCCGCAAAAGGTAGCGATGCCACAGTTTCTATTGTTCACAGTAGAACAGAAAATATTGAAGCATTGTGTCAACAAGCGGACGTCTTAATTGCGGCAGTAGGAGTTGCTGGTTTAGTCAAGAAAAACTGGGTAAAAAATGGCGCAGTAGTTATTGATGTAGGTGTAAACCGAGTCGACAATATGTCTCAAGAAAGAGGTTGGTCACTTGTCGGTGATGTTGCTTCAGAAGTTTCAGAAGTAGCGTCTATACTATCTCCAGTTCCTGGGGGAGTGGGTCCAATGACCATTGCTATGTTGATGTCTAATACAGTTAATGCTGCTGAAAACTCACTTGTTGACGATGGAAAGGATTGATGAAGGGATGAGGTTGGTGCATTAGACGTGATAGACGGGGAGCGACGCAATCCCCTCGTTGGGATGATTGGCCATTGGATTGGCGGTATGCTGTTGTTTTTCACAATTGTAAACATACATTTCGCCCCTTGGCCAGGCCATTGGGGGCTGAAATTCTATGGTCTTCCCTTCTTAATTGAATTATTTGGTGATGGTGGTGGTCAGGAAGTTTGGGCCTCAAAGCATGTCTACAGTGTTCAAGATTGGGCTTTACTTGTCCTCTCGGCTTGTGGTTTTTGGGCCGGATGGTGGGGCCAAAGATTCCGACCTCAAATGCATGTTCCAGAGGCTGGAGGTGAGGAGAGTATGCGCTTAGCTATGGAATCCCAAGCAATTTCAGTTTCATCCGGTTCATCCACAATCAATCCAACTACTGCTTCGATTGTGGCTGGAATAGTCGAGGAGATGGCAACTCAAAGTGAGGATGTAATCAGTGGCGCATTGGGTGCTTTATCGAAGGGTGAGTTCGGTGAGGGGGCGGCAAGAGTAGTTGCTGAAAATCCTAAGGTTGAAGGTGAGATTTCATTGCCTACAGAATATGTTTCTTTACCCACTCCTGTTCCCCTTCCTAAAACCCAGAAAGATGAATTCGATATTGGTGATTTAATTGAAGAGTCCATTGAACCCGAGGAACCAGAGGATGTGCAAGAGCCTGTAGAGCGAGTGGTGAGTGGCGGAATGGATGTGTTTTCTTCCGGCTCAAAACCCGGTGTTATACCAGAACCAATTCTTGATGAGCCGATCGCATTACCCCCACCGCCTCCTGCTTTGCCACAACTTCCAAAAATTGAGGAGGAGGAAGAAGTTGTTGTTGCTTCATTTCCTGCTCTACCTAGCCTACCTAGCCTTCCTCGGCTGCCTTCCTTGGGAGATTGATTCCGTCGACTTGATGTGAACTACCTGCACCGGTTGACTTGATGGCTGTTCCAGAGGAGCATAATCTTGAGGATTCCACGAGGGATTTACTCGAAAGCCCAGGTGGGCAAATCTTAGTCTCCATCCGTAATCATTTGAAGAACAGAATGTATGTTCTATTTGGCCTTTTTTTGCTTGGATTTATATTGGTATTTCCATTTGCAGGCGTCGCGATTTCCTGGTTAGTTGAAGGTTCGGGTTTTGTTCCTGAAGGCACTGATGTGGTCATCCTTTCCCCGATTGAATTGCTAGCATTAAAACTTAGAATCGCTGCATTCGCTGGCCTCTCAATCGGATTCATGTTATTGGTTATTGATGCATCATTGAATGGACTCCGTCATCCAGCTGTGAAGGCAAGAATTGCTGAGGCAGACTTGGAAATTCCTAAGCCCGGTCCGGCTGTATTATTTACTTTGACTGGGATATTATTTTTGGTAATCCTTTCTCAATGGTGGACTTTGAGTTTTATCATTCCCTTGGTACTGGAGTACCTTGCCTCCGATGCTGCTGCTGCTGGACTTGATACAACTTGGAGACTATCTGCCTTTATCGGCTTCATTATCAATTTGTGCTTTGCGGGGCTTATCGCCTTTCAAACTCCACTTGTTACTCTAGTTACAATACGCTCAGGGGCGGTTGAATCAAGGGTTGTCAGGAACCACCGTAAGCATGTTTGGTTTGCCTCGATTGTGATGGGTGCATTGTTATCTCCTCCAGATCCGTTATCGATGATTTTGGTGGCAGCACCGATGCTTTTATTGTTTGAAGTTGCATTGTTAATAGACAAAATATTCAGTGATTGAAGAACTTAGTTCTTGCCACAACCTCGGTGGCCAAGCATTCTGGAGGATTGCCAAGGAAGGCTGGTGCTGCTTGATTGATTAGATAATTCTTCAAGGCTAGTTTGCCAACTCCACTTTTTCCTCCATTCTGAAATCTGTTGTTTTCTTTCAGAATCATTTAATTCATTCCAAGGTGTCTTGGAATTGGACATAGTTGCAGGCCTTAATTCTCTCTTTGTTCCATCTTTTCGAATTACTGAGGAAGGGTCGGCATCATCTGTCAATGGGCTCATTCCAGCATTGAGTAAGATTTCTTCATGCCTTTCTTCAACTTGCCAAACAATAACTGGCAACCCGTTTCTCAATCGGTTAAACCTTTGAAGGCCTTTTCCTTGTAGTGAGCCTGCTCTACCGAGTGGAAGATGACGAGTCCAACCTTCCAGATATTCTATGGCGATGGGTAATAGATTGGAACCTGAATTTTGTTGACGCCTAATTAGACGCGATAAGGGATTGCAGATGAATTGAGGTAATGAAACTAGTTTTTGAACTAATGCTGAGCCATAGGGAGGCACAATTGGCCTTAGGGAAGAGGCATTCCAATCCCCCCCAATGTTATTGTTAATGTGGTTAATCTTACTATGAAATGAATAGAAAACGGTGTTTTGTGGGTTAATGTCCACATTGGAGATAGCCTCCATTGTCTTTTTCATCATAGTCTGCAAATGAGTTGCCCGCTTTTTTGCATTCATCCATCCACCTCCGGCCTTTGAAGCAGGGTGAGGGACCTTTAATTCAAGACAAACAAATTTTGCTTCTTCGGTCCATGATTTGAGAAATTGCCGATTGGAAATTAAATCATCAAAGGAATCAAAACCATGGGATTTCACTTCATCTAAAGTGCAATCTTCAACGAATTGGAAGGAGTCCGGAACCGCCATTTTTCTATCATGATGTAGGACTAATTCTCCATCACGGGTTAATCTGAGGTCCAATTCAACGCCATCGAATCTGTCTATACCTTCGGCTAGAGAAGAGACACTATTCTCCGTCGGCTGAGCCCAAGTCATTCTATCAACGGTGATTTGACGTAAGGCCTTGTTATTGAACTTCAGGCCGGACGAGGGGCAGAAGCCTCATTTGTTGAAGGTGTACATCAAGGCGTGGAGAGGAGCATGACTGAGATAGCCACAGCAGTTAGCATCAAGGAGAAGATGAAGGGTCTTCCTGATGAACAGAAGCAAAAAATCAAGGGTTGGTATGTCTATGATTGGGCTAATTCCGCCTTTTCAACGAGCATAACAGTTGCAATTCTTCCTATCTATGCTATGGCATTGATTAATACATTTTTGAAAAACAATCCTGATTCTTTCTTTGGTAACTTTTCTGCTAGTGGGATGTGGGCATTCGTAGTTGGTTTCTCCACCCTATTGGTAGCATTATCATCACCTCTTCTCGGGATTATCGCAGACCGAATGGAAATAAAGATGAAATTATTGAAAGTCTATACAATTGTCGGTGCAGGTGCAACGGTAATGATGTTCTTTTCGACCTTTTTCGGGGGTTATGACTGGTTATTCTTGCTATTGTGTTTCTTCATTGCTAATACCGGATTTGCTGGCGCCAATGTGTTTTACAATGCCTTACTCCCATATATGGGGGATGAAGAATTGATGGATGATATCAGTAGTCGTGGTTTCGCCTATGGTTACATTGGTGGCGGTCTATTACTAGCAGTTCATCTTGGCCTGTTGATGGCAACTGACAATTCCGATTTGATGATTAGGTTATCTTTAGCATCTGTTGGAATATGGTGGTGGGGGTTTTCTGTTTACACCTTCAGACATGTTCCTGAACCAGTCATTAAAGATGCAATTACGGGCATGAGGGCCGCTGCTCTCACAAAGATGGCTTTCAAGGAATTGAAGAAAACATTTAGAGAATTGACTAAATTCAAGATGTTAGTAATTTACTTAATCGCCTTCTTGATGTTCAATGATGGAATTCAAACTGTGCTTGCAATCGCTGGAGCATTTGGAGGGGATGTGCTCGGTGTTTCGATGATCACCAATATGGTCGTTATATTGATGATTCAATTTGTTGCGGCACCAAGCGCCATGGCCTTCAGTCGTTTGGCAGAGAAAACCACTACCAAGAAAGCCCTGATAGCCAGTTTGGTGGGTTGGTGTTTGATTATTTCTATGGCTACAGGTTTTTGTGCACTTGAACCCGATGTAGAAGATGAATTCGTCTATCGAGCACATTGGAACGAAAGTAGTGAGACTTATGCTATTTCAGTGATGGATAACCATGAGCTAAACTTGGAAGATGATGGAGTTCATAGGAAATGGAATTCCTCATGGGGTCTTGCTAATGGAGTTAACATGAACGCCTCTGAAATCCTTCTTTTATCTACGGCTATCGAAGATACTGAATTTACGTTATTCATCGCCGATGGTCCTGCTTCTGATGGAGTTGGACCAAAGCGAGTTTATGGTAAAGAACATCCAAGTCAAATTGGCGAAGGTACAATGGATTCTTGGCCTGAAACATTGAGAGAAAATGTGTGGAAGCCTTTGAGTCTTGGAATTGATGGCCAATGGCTTTTCCTTGGATTGGGTGTGGGAATTGTTATGGGCGGAAGTCAAGCCTTGGCTCGCTCAATGTTCGGGATGATGGTTCCCGAAACTAGAGCGACAGAATTCTTTGGATTCTTCGGGTTCATTGGTAAAGCAGCGAGTGTAATTGGCCCATGGTTATACTTCCTTGTTTCCACAGCCATGGATGATAGGGTCGCTGTATTTTCGATTCTTATTTTGATACTAGTTGGTACAGGTATGATGTATTGGGTAGATGTTGAAGAAGGAACAAGAGTAGCAAAGCAAGAAGATTCCATTAAGCGTGGTGGGGCAGAAGAAGCCTGATCGAAGTATTTTACAACAATGCTAACAATCAGTCCAGTTCTTGCTCTATTGGAATGTACTTTGGTCGATAAATTGGGATACCTTTTCCATTGCGTGCGATGGTTCGTTCATCGACAATTTGAGCTCCAATTCCGATTACTCTTGCCCATCCGAAAAAGGTGGTATAGTATGATGGCTTTCTGAATCCGGCATGATTTAGCAATGTGCCAGAAGCGATATCGACATTTGCATTCGGGTTGCTAATTCTTGGATTCTCTCCTAGCACTCTTGGGGCCACTTCACGTAGTGTTCGGATTATACTGAAGTATTCATCATCTGGGCAGATTTTCTCACCTAATGAAAATTGGAAAGTTGCCCTTGGGTCTTCGACCCTTAAGACAGCATGTCCGAAACCATAGATTGGTCTTTTAGCGGCCAATTCGGCCCTAACAAATTCTTCTACTTTCCTTGGGTCGTCGGTACCAATTCGCTGAACGAACTCAAGGCATGATTGATTGGCTCTACCATGGAGTGGTCCTGAAAGAGCATTCATTGCTGCTGCCATTGATGCGTAAAGGTCAGCATGACCGCTGGCGACCGCTTTACCGGTGAAAGTTGAGAGATTTCCTCCTCCATGGTCCATATGTAATACCAAAAATGTTCGTAAAACTTTGACCATTTTTGCGACTTGTTCAGGTTTAGGTTCAAGCATTGCAACAAATGCCTCAACCATTCCGACATTTGGATCAATATCTGGTAGATTTCCACTCCTTCCTCCTCGGATTCTGAAAATAGCAGCCATTAAGTAAGGCATTTGGGCAATAAGGTTGAGTGCATCTTCCTCCCACTCTTCGGTTTTACCCAACATACCAAGTGCATGGATTCCGATTGATAACCAATCCATAGGATGGCCATCACGGGGAAGATTTTCAAGCATATTTACTAAACCATCAGGAACTCTTGCTCTCGAAAACAAATCCTTTCGAAATGCGATGGACTCTTCCTCAGTAGGCAATCTTTTTTTGAACAATAGGAAGACAATATCTTCAGGGTCCTTATCGGCAACCACTGCGATCGGGTAGCCAACGTAATGGACTCCTCCGTCAGGACTGACTGAACTGGTTCTACAGGTACCAACAGGAATGCCTCTCATGCCGATATCAAGATGCTCTTCAGTGAGTTCCAAAAGCACTTTCTTAGAATCACTATCATCTGACATGTTCCTTGCCTCGCACCCGCCGACTTGCCTCTTTGGTATAAGCACGGTGCATATTTGTTGAGTTTGATGGATTCAATTCCAACAAGGTGAGTAAAATACACTTAGTGTAGCCCACCCGCGCAACAGAAAAGTCACTTTATTCTGTTAAGTGTCGAAAGCCCTTGGCTGAGTGCCTATCTGCTTCTACCCAATGGCTAATAATTTCTCCAGGAATGATGGGTGCTTCATGAATTTCCAAACCCGGGCAGGTCAGAGCGGTCTTCTTCCAAGTTCTCTCGCTGCGTAAATTTTCACCCCACCAAGGAAATGCCGAACATTGGTCTGGTTTAGCCGAATAAACTGTACATTTCATCTCCTTATCGAGATAAATGCAGATGCCATCTGATTTTCTGCTTCTTAAGACCCATTTGCCATCTAATTTGCGAACGCAATCCCGTTCCAACCAATCACTCGTTGTCATCTCAAAATATTGAGCCAACTTTTTTGCATCTTCAATCGAGAGATTAACGATGCCACCAGGTTCATTGCAACATTTTCCACAGCCTTCAATACAAGTAAATTGAAGCCCATCCTGCCACCAAGCATTTTCCTTTCGCCAGCCACTGCGTGTCAATTACTCTTCCTCCGAAATCTGTTCTGTAGCAGTTTGTAATATGTTCAAGGCTCTAATCGTTGCCACAGAAATGTTTCCAGCCTGTGGGCTATTGAATATCTCCTCAACTTCAACTTCAAGTTCAGGTATACTCCGCTTAACAGGTCTTTTATTTTCTGGCATTAATGGAACAGGCCAACGCTCTGGGTCGAGTTGATGTAATTGCATTTCTATGTCATATAATCTGTCAACCATCCGAATAAGGTCTCTTGCACCCGCTCCGGTCATTGATTCTGATAAATTTTGCAATTCATCTAGCAATGTTACTAATTGTGATTTCTCATCCGCGACTTTGCTATAGGCCTGCTCAAACTTTCCGTCGATTTGCAAATTAAGAGCAGATAAATCATTTTTGACTTTAATCAATTCCTCAGGACTTGGAGTTCGTCTTTCATCGATAAAATGACGTTCTCTTTCATGTACACCGATAGCATCTCCTACCGGCTCTGACATTCTCTTCAACTCTTCGCCGAGGTGTCTGTCAAGGAGGTTTTTAACCGCAGTTTCAGAATCCACAGGCATTAAATCGGGAACTTGATAATCATCATCTACTATTTCTTGGAGCGGTGAAACTAATGTGATATCGGGATCTAATTGACGATGAACTGCTGATTGAATTGCCCCTTCTATCAACTCTGTTGCAAGTGAAGCAGAATCTAATTGAGCATCGCTACGAATTTGCTCAGGCTCATTAGGGGTTGTCGAGAAAATATTTCGAATGTCTTCACTTGAATCAAATGCAGCCCCCCTTTCAATACTCTCAGCAAGAACCTCAATCGATTGTGAAAGAGATCTCCAATCACCTGGGCTGCACTCTTCTATAACTACAAGTGCAGAATCATCGATGAGTAAACGCCTAGCCGCAGACCTTTCTCTCAGGTATGTCATTCGACTGGCTTTACGAGGTCGTCTCAACGAAATCCACCTTGAATCAACTAAGACATGCTTTAGTCGAGATGGTGGCAATTCCCGATGCTCGAAACCATTAGAGGTTATTACCACTTGACAACCAGCATTTATCGCCCAATCTATTATTTCTCCAAGGTTTTGGTGATTGTCAGCGTCTATTTCATGTAAATCATCTATCAAGAGCATCGAGGTCGAAGTCAAAGTTCTCTCCCACCCTTCAGGCCTTTTATCTGAGCATTGACCAGAATTCAAAATCCTGACTTGACGAAGTGGGTCTTGTAGTTTCATTTGCTGACCACAGGCCCAAAGAAGGTGGCTTTTCCCCGTCCCATGACTTCCTTCGATTAGTAAGGGATTCCATCTACTACATGGCTCATCAAGAATGGTATCAACTGCTCTTGCTGCTCTCAAATTTTCTGGGCAGACATGGAATCCTGCAAAATCATATGGTGAATGGCTGGGGATTTGAGATGGCCAATCAGGGCCAATTATCTCTTGTGGTTGCATGGGTTGAACATTGTGAGTAGCACTTGATGGTTCCATTGCCATTAGTCGCTTTCTGTGTTCACCTACGACCTCTCTCCAAATCGGTTCACCGTCTTCTGTGAACCCAAGGGCGTTATCAGAATCGCCGCTTCTTGAAGGTATTTCTCCACTGGGAGTTTCCAACCATTCCATCCTTGACCTCATAGCAGCAAACCTTTCACTGACTAAATGGCTTAAGTCTCGGTCAGCAGATGCTCTCATGTCTGGCATCAAATCTATTGCTTTCCAATCAACATCCTTTTTGGGGCCAAGTACTCTTTCTGAAATAACCGATGACGTATTGCGAGCAGCAGGGGATGAGATATCCAATAAACTACCTCGCCTTCCTTTCGGTTTTGTTTTCTCACCACCTGAAAGAAGCAGATATTTTGCCTCCCCGAGTGCGTCAACTGCCTTGTCAACAGCCGCGGATAAACTACTACTGCCCATTAGTCTTCAACCTCTGGCAGGTTTTCACGGGATATCTTTCCTTCCATCCGGTACTCCCGATAGGCTTTCATTTCTGTATCCCTCACTTTTCTCTCAATCGTCGCAGGGTCGCTGGCTCTTTGCTGCCTTTCTTTGATATCCTTACTGGTGCTTATTTCATTTTTTATTTTTGACCCAGGTCTGGCTTTCATTGGCCCAATAATGTTCTGATCAAGACTCTCACCGAGGTGAGGGGGGTTGATTGCAGCCTCGGTTGCTGCTTGCAATTTTTTGGCGACAATTCCATCTAGACTAGTAGAAGAGGGCCATTCTGCATTATTCTTAGCCCTATTTTGTCCTGCAGCTTCATTCCACGAATCCACATGGGTCTTTATTTTGTGAGCATCAACTAATTCAGGAATCTTGCTTGAATCAATCCTTGTTCCTGCATGTTGACTTCCTGCTTTCAAGGCCTTTTGAAAAGCCCTTGGTGATTTTTCAATTTCAGGTAATAGTAATTCTTTTTCAGTAGCATTGGAAGACGCATCTTGTAGTTCATCTGTTAACACTCTATTCGCTTCAGGAATACTTTCAGCGATATTAACATCTTTTGCTGCAACTGCTTTGAGGATTGATTGAGGACTGATATTAGTTTTTGAAATAGTTTTTTTCACACGCCTCGTTCTTGACACTGCTGGCCTTGGCTGAACAGATTCCTCGATAATTTGTATTAACTCTTCTTTTTCTTCTTCAACTTGTTCATCTATACCTTCTTCAGTTGGCATAATCTGTTCACCGCTTGCTCCAGAACGGAAATTAGGCACCCATTCTTCATCGCTAGAAGTTGTTGAGGTTCCATCTCCTTGAATCGTCGATTCTTTTGCCCACCCTTTCATCAATTCATCGAGAGAGGCGTCATTACTCGTTCCACTTTCAGGGGTAGATTCATCTTCTGAACTTGAAACCTCTTCATCAACACCAAGTTTTTGATCTAATGCAGCCTCAACTGCTGCTGCTTCTGAATCATCTAATACTAATTCCATGAAAGGATGGTCATCAAGAACATCAGGGTCGATCAACCATTCCTCGATTAGTTCAGTTGACAATGGGTCGGTGGCTCTCAATAACTGATTCTGTATTATGTCTTCCCAAGAATCTAGAATGACTGGCATTAACATGATGTCATCGCTATCCCTTACCAAGTCTGCTAAGCGCCTCAAGAAACCGATTGTCCTGCTATCACCGTGGGTTCCTGATAAGAATTCAAATCCATCGAACAGAATGACTGCGGAACGGTGCTCCTCTAGCCAGCCTTCGATGAGCCTCAATAATCCTTCAAGAGAAGGTCCGATATGTTCTGCATCTTCTGGCCTTTCAACTAACCAAAAACAAGTATTGCCCTCTTCTTGATAAAATTCTAATTGCTTTTCGACACGTAATCTAGAAATTGAGATGAGTGGCCTTCCTCGTCGGTTTAGTTCCCCTGCCAATTTCATCACCAAACTTACTTCTTGACAATCGATTAAGTGTAGGTGGCCCCCCATTAGAGTCTC
>Ga0302127_10001195_pt1 | contig 15177 bp, 17 predicted proteins | sample CB4_SCM_MG_FD_204452 | JGI IMG/M metagenome (GOLD analysis project Ga0302127, IMG submission 204452) | Marine microbial communities from Western Arctic Ocean, Canada - CB4_SCM | ecosystem: Environmental > Aquatic > Marine > Oceanic | place: Canada: Western Arctic Ocean | collected 2017-09-24
CGATTTGAAGTTTTGAAGTTTGTTGATGTTCATTATCTAGCCATTCCTAATTCAGCACGTGCTGCGTTTAGTTTTCTGAAGAAATAGACCGTGAAAAAGATAGCTAGAAAAATTGACACATAACCCATGGCATTTGCGTAGCCCATTTTGGCATCTACATATCCAGTACGACCTATGAGTGTCCATAAAATTTCGGTGCGCCGGGCGGGCCCCCCATTGGTCATGACTTGCACAATATCATACGCTCTTGCCACATCCAGTGACCGGATTGCCATTGCGATGAATATAAATGGCATAATGAATGGAAGTGTGATGTGGCGAAAGCTTTGCCAAGGCGAGCAGCCATCAACTTTTGCAGCTTCCTGTGGATCCTGCGGGATAGAAAACAGACCAGCAAGTATCAAGATAGCAAAGACGCTTGTCGACATCCAAACCTCAGCAAAAATAATCGAAAACATAGCCAGTTTCTCATCAACCAGCCAAGGTATTGCGCTGCTACTTAAGCCAAGGGATTGTAAGGCATTATTAACCAGGCCCACGTTATCATTAAATATAAATTTAAACTGAAAGCCCACAAGTACAGGTGAAAACATCATTGGAAACATCATAATCGTGCGAAGCACCCGCTGGCCGCGCGTTACGCGGCTGACCAGTAGGGCCAGTCCAAGACCTAGGAACATCTCAAGATTGAGTGCGAAAGTCAGAAATAATATGGTTCGGCCAAAGGCTGCCCAAAAAACGCTACTCTTTACCGCTTTCTCATAATTGAACGTTCCAATCCAATTAAATAACGTATCCGGTCGAGTTAGCCGATAGGATGTGAAACTTGAATAGAGCGAAAACAACAATGGGATCAAAATAACTGCAGCCAATATTATGATGGCAGGCAATATTAAGAGAAACCATGGTGGTAATTTTTTAAGGGACATGTTGGGCTTTTCGAAAATAAGTATGAGGGGCGGCAAAGTTGCCACCCCTTTATTTTTTACTAATCACTTTTATTTTTTACTAATCACTTTAGTAAACACCGTTTTCTTGCATCATCTCATCAACAGCATCCGAAGCATCTTGAAGTGCTTCGTCAACGGTTTTATCACCCAGTATAGCAGCTTGGAGTTCTGGGAAAATTAGGTTTGTTGCTTCGATCCAGTATTCCGTTTGAGGAACGGCAAATGCGTGTGTAGCACCTTCCTTGAATGCATTCAGCGCCATTGTGCGATATTCATCGCCCTCGGCCGTCGCCACAGCAACATCCCAAACTGCAGTCCGCGTTGGCAAGGATCCACCAGCAGATTCAGCAATTTGGCTGGCCTCAGATGTAAGGAATGTGACCAAAGAGGCCGCAGCTTCCTTGTTTGCACAATCTTCGGTCACCGAAAACCCGTGGAAGCCAGACCAACCAGTATGAATTCCTGCTGAGCCCATTGGCTGAACAGTTATGCCAACGTTACCTGCCGCTTTTGAGGCTTCAGGATCGTTAAAATAACCAGACCAGCCCGGCCAGTCCAGATTTAGACCAATAGTGCCTGATGCAAACCCAGCTCCCAATTCATCCCATAAGTAAGATGTTGTTCCCGGAGGAACAGCACCAGCCTCATAAAGGTCAACAAACCACTGCAAAGATTCGCGGCCTGCATCGGAATTGAATGCTGGTGTAAAGTCAGCATTAAACATCGCACCACCGTTTGCTACTACCATTTCATAGAAACGGCCCGCTGCACCTTCGTCCTTACCCGCATATTGCGTGCCATAAAAGTTAGGTGGATCAGCAAAAAATATTGCTTGCTGTTTGAACTCGTCCAAAGTGGTTGGCGGCGCGAGGTCTACACCAAATTTGGCCTTATAGGCTGATTTGTTGGATGCATCTTCGTACAAAGAAACCTGATAATATAAAACAGACACATCGAATTGTGCACGGGGCAACATAACAAGACGTCCACCAATCGTGGAAGATTCTATCATCGCCGGAACAAAACCAGCTAGCTGCTCTGCATCATTATAAGGGCCCATGTCAGTGTATAATGACGGGTATTGTGGAGCAAACGAGGAGTGGTTCGAACCGACGCACCAATCTGTAGTGCCCGCCGCAATATCTGATTTGAATTCGCGATCTAATTCAAAGTGATTCTTTTTTGAAACAATATTTACTGAGGCGCCTGTGGCCAATTCCCAATTGGAAATAAGTGCATATAGACCCTCGTATTGCTGGCCACCAATCAATTTTGCATCGATTGTAACTCCGTCATAATCACCAGCTAACACAGGTGATGTTGCCATCATAGCGAGGCACGTCGTTGCACTCAACAATGACTGGATTACATTTTTTTTCATCATATCCTCCCACGGATTTTTTTAAGATTTTTGGTAGAATTAACAACCATATTTTGTATATAAACTTGACTTTCATATATAGTCAATCATTCTCTGGGATAAATAAATGGAGTTTTTTATGCTTTTTGATACGCACCTACATCTGATTTATCCTGATCGCCTGAGTTATCCTTGGCTAGAATCTGTGCCTGAGCTGAACGCCCCCAGCACATTTACTTCCTACTCAAAAAAAGCAAAACGCCTTGGCATTTCTGGGTGTTTACACATGGAGGTAGACGTTGACCCCAAGCAAATTGATAAAGAAACTGAATTAATCTCAGAATTAATGAAAGAGCCAACTAGCATTTTACGTGGTGTAATTTCAGCAGCACGCCCGGAAAATACCAAATTTGGTCAGTTTCTCGAAGTCGCGCAGCTCAACAAGACCATTAAAGGATTTCGCAGAGTTTTACACACTCAGAACGACGAGCTCTCTCAGTCCAAAATATTCCGTGACAATATCAAACTTTTGTCAAATACCGGCTTAACTTTTGATCTCTGTGTGTTGCCGCATCAATTGCTGACCGCTGTAGAACTTGTGGATTACTGTCCCCATGTAACTTTTATCCTTAATCATTGTGGAGTACCAAATATTAAAAGTGGCGCCTTATCTCCATGGAACAATCACATAAGTGAACTGGCTGAACGGCCGAATGTTATTGCCAAAATATCTGGTTTAATTGCGTATGGAGATTTGCAAGAATGGGGGTTGGATAGCATACGTCCATATTTTGATCACACAGTTAAGGCATTCGGTCATAACAGAATAATCTGGGGGAGTGACAGCCCAGTTTGCAATCTTGGCGGTGGCTTAGAAACCTGGGTTGCCGCCACCCATGCGTTGACGGCTGATTGGTCGTGGAGTCAGAGAAGCCGCTTTTATCAAGACAATGCCAAGAGTATTTGGACAGTTTAATGGCGATCCAAGGCGGAGATTTTTAGAATAATGAATTGTCTATACTAAAGTCAAAAAGGCTAGTGCAAATGCAAAACGATAAAGCTGATACTACCGAAAAATATAGCGCTCCAGCTCTATCAAAAGGATTGGACATTTTAGAACTGCTTGCTACCCAAAGTGCAGGCATGAAAAAATCAGATATAGCAAAATCACTTAAGCGCTCGTTGAGTGAAATTTTTCGAATGCTAGCTGTCTTGGTCGAAAGAAATTACGTGAGTGTAGATGAAGCAAGCGAAACTTATTCGTTAACTTTGAAACTTTTTGAAATTTCACACCGTCACCCACCAATAAAGCGCCTTACAAAGGTAGCAAGTGATGTAATGGTGGAATTAGCAATTAGCCTAAATCAGTCGGTTCACTTGTCAATTTTATATGGCAATAACATTTTAGTAATTGCACAGAATGATCCACCTGGAAATAATGTAACAAGCGTTCGGCTCGGCGCGAGGATTCCTATTACGCAAACTGGATCAGGTGCGGTGCTTGTACATCAGTTATCATCAGATACGCTCGAGGATATTTGTGGCCAAATAAAAACTGCGACACAAGAGCAAATAGAGGTGTTCGATGACGCAGTTTTGCAAGTACAGAGTTCAGGAATTTGCGTCAGCCAATCTATGGTTATTGCTGGTGTACAAAATATCTCTGTACCAATTTTTGATTACGCTGGAAAAGTGATTGCAGCTATGACAATACCTTTCATCCAGCGCCTGATTAACAACAATGACCCCGACCTTGATACTGCAGCTAAAACTATGCTTTTAGCTGGTGAACAAGTTTCCAGTTTCCTTGGCGCCAATGCCTCTCGGTCAGCATAGGATTGGGCTTCTTTCGAGAACGTTATCAAGGATCTCTTTCTGAATGGAGATTGCTTTGTCATTGTGGTGAACTTTGGGAACTCTCATGTTAAGGTAATAAAACTTCCCTCGAATTATATTGTGCTGTAGCTTCGGTGCTGTCCGACAAATGAGAGCTCGCATCAGACTGCTGGCGTAGGTGCTGTCAGACAAATAGGAACACGCATCATATTGTAAGTCGGATGACTTCAGGGCTCGTTTTAAAGTAGCGAAATGGAGAGTGTTTTGTCATCAGACGACGTTACAAAGTAGCCCTGCCCGTCTCAAGTCGTTTTGTCTGACAGTGCCCCCTGGGCCAGCAATGCCTTGCAGAAGGCGATGAATTTGCCCTTGTCTGGCGCAAGGTCGGCGGTGAACGGTGTGGCCACCGGCACCAGAATTCCTCGGAATGACATTGTTCTTATCCTTTCACAAAACCGGTATGCGAAATGTGGCGATATCCCGCATCCGCATTCTCATGAGTTTGCAGCACCGGACCTGGTTGCAGAACAGATCCTTCGGTTGATCTCAAAGCGCCTTCCGATCCTCTAGTTTACAGGCTCCGCACCAAGCCGCCATCGCAGCGGTATTTGGCACCGGTGACATAGCTAGCCCTGTCGCTACACAAAAAGGCGGCGACGGCGGCAAATTCCTCGACCGTTCCATACCGGCCCATCGGGATCGTCGCCCGGCTCGCCGCGCGCACCTCGTCCAGGGTCTTGCCCTGACGCTTAGCCGCGGCAGCATCGAGTTGATCGACACGGCCGGTATGAATACGCCCGGGGATGAGGATGTTGCAGGTAATGCCCTGACCGGCAACCTCGCTGGCCAGCGTCTTGTTCCAGCCGACCAGCGCGGCGCGCAGCATGTTGGACAGCGCCAGGTTGGGAATCGGCTGCTCGACGCCGGACGAGGTGCAGGTCAGGACCCGCCCCCAGCCACGTTTGGCCATGCCGGGCAGCAAAAGGCCGGTCAGCGCGATCACGTTGCCCACCATCATCTGCGCCTGTGCCGCCACGCTCTGGGCAGTGATCGCCTGCGCCGTGCCCGGCGGCGGACCGCCGGTATTGTTGACCAGGATATCGACACCACCCATCGCCGAAACGGCTGCATCCGCCAGCGCAGTGGCGAAGTCCTCGGCGCTCAGGTCGGCTGGGCAGACATGTACTTTGCCGCCGTTGGCAGCGATCAGGCCAGCAGTTTCGCCAAGTGCTTCCTCGTCGCGGCCGGTGAGCACCACCTCGGCGCCTTCCTGAGCCAGCGCCGCGGCGATTCCGCGGCCCAGCCCGCGCGATGAGGACAGAACCAATGCCCGTTTCCCTTCGATACCCAGATCCATGTTAAAGCGCCTCCAGCCGTAATTGCGTTCTATGCATCAGCCTATCCACCTCGGCACGGTCGACCGCCGACAGCCGCGGGCCGGGCGCGCGGGTTTCTTCGCAGGCGATTATACCGCGCTGTTTCAGCACGTATTTGCGCACCGCTAGGCCAAATCCCGGCTGCTGCTCGTGGCGCAGAATGGGAATATAGGCGTCAAAGAAGTCCTCGGCTTCGTCCTGTTTGCCTTGCTGGAACAGTTCGACCGTCCGCACCACCGCCTCGGGATAGGCAAAGCCGGTCATCGCGCCATCCGCGCCCCGCGCCAGTTCCTGCGGCAGGTAGAGCCCGCCATTTCCGCACAGGATCGACATCCGCGGGCCATCGCCCTGCTTTTCCATATCGCGGATGGCGGTGATCTTGGTCAGCCCCGGCCAGTCCTCGTGCTTGAGCATGACCAGCTGGGGAATGTCCAGCGACAGTCGGCGGATCAGACGCGCCGACAAGGGCACACCGGTGGACAGCGGGAAATCCTGCAATATCAGCGGCACATCCGGCAGCGCTTTGGCCACGGCATGGAAGTAGTCCTCGACCCTGTCGTCATAGGCTGGGCCCCGGTTCGGGGTGACCATGACACCGGCGGCCCCCTTGTCCATCGCGTAGCGGCTCAGATCGGCGAGATTGCGCAGCCCGGAACCTGACACGCCGACAATCACCGGCAGAGTGCCGCGCCGGGCTATGACACGGTCGATCACCGCGCGGCTCTCCTCCGGGGTCAGCTTATCGGCTTCGCCCATCATGCCGAGGATGGTGATCCCGGTGACATTCTTTTCGATGAAGAAGTCGGTCAGTCTGTCGAGACTGCCCATGTCGATTGTTCCGTCCTCTGTAAAAGGTGTCGCAGAGATGATATAAACTCCCCGTGTGTCACGCGTAATCGCCTGGGTCATGAATGAGTCCTTTTTGGTTCAGAAAGACGTGTCGTCGGCACCGGGCCGTTATCCGCCGGGCCGGGCAAACGATTTGATGCGCACTCCCGCAGCGGTAAGCTCCTTTCGCAGGCGCCGGGCCATCTGCACCGCACCAGGCGTGTCGCCATGAACGCATAATGTATCGGGTTCGGCCGCAAGCTTCTTGCCGCCTGTCGTCGGGATCAACCGGTTCACCACCATCTCCAGCACCTGGTCAACGCTTTGCTGGATGTCGAGGATCACCGCGCCGGGTTCCGAGCGCGGTGAAAGCTGCCCCTGATCGGTATAGGTCCGGTCGGCAAACACCTCGCAAACCACCGGCAGGCCGGCCTTTTCGGCAGCTTTTTCTATTTCCGAATAGGGCAGTGCGACAAAGGGCAACTGCGGATCGACCGCCATGACCGCGCGCACGCAGGTTTCGGCCAGGCCGACATCTTCGGCGGCCATGTTGCCTAGGGCCCCGTGGGTCTTGACATGGGTCATGGCATAGCCCTCGGCGGCAGCCATGCCCCGGACCGCGGCAATCTGGTAGATCAGCTGCGCTTCAAGGTCGTCGGGCCGGTCGCCAGTGATACGACGACGGCCAAAACCGTAGAGATCGGCAAAGGAAGGATGCGCCCCGATTGCAACGCCGTTCCTTTTCGCGTTTCGGATCGTGCGCTGGATAACCACCGGATCGCCTGCGTGAAAGCCGCACGCGATATTGGCCGTGGTCACCACCTCGAGCATCGCCGCGTCGTCACCAATTTCATAGGCACCGAAACTCTCACCCATGTCACAGTTCAAATCGAGGGTTCTGGTCAATGTGTTCGTCCCTGTTTCCTGTGCGTCGCGCGCGCGGCGGACGTAAAGTGAAATACCTTGAAATTCTCTGGTTTATGCCGTTAAGTATACTGGAGGTGTACTGAATTACAAGGGTGCGTGAGGCCATCCGAAAAGGCTCTGAGCAAGCATGGGTCATGGAGATCGCCCCCAATGGAACGCACACAACTCGGGAGGAAAACACGATGTCAAATCGAACACTGGCACCCGCAGCGGGCGCTGACGGCAACCATGTTGCTGGCGCAGACAAGCCGGGATATGTTCGTCCTTTAGCCAGAGGGAGATTTTCGCTCCAGAATAAGATGACACTCACCGGGCGAGATGCGCAATTGACGGCAGGCGACTTAGGTATTGCCGGCAGTTCCGACGGTGCCCCGGGCATCAGGGGGCCGCAACCTTGGGCGTTCTGATCCCGCCCTCGGTCGCAGTGATCATGATTTCGCTCACATTGCTAATTGCCCTGTTCCCGCAAGCCGCCCCTTGGCTGCCGGCGCGGATTGCGGCGCGAGGATAAGCCGGGATGGTATCAAAGGCGCGCATTCTTCATTGCGGCGAACAGGCCTTCAGCGTCGAGATTGCCAATGAAATCGACGAAACTGTTAATCGCCGTGTCATCGCCCTGGCCAAAGACCTGAAGGCGGATCCGCCGGACGGGCTGGTTGAGCTGGTGCCCTCCTACCGATCGCTTCTCGTATGCTTCGATCCGGGCCGGATTACCGGAAAAGCCATGGAACAGGCGCTGCGCGACCGTCTGGATCGGGTACACAGCCCTCAGGAAAGCACCGGAGCGCTGTGGCACATCCCGGCGGTCTATGGTGGCGAGGTCGGATTGGACCTTGATGATCTTGCCGGAGAAAAGGGCCTGAGCCCGCGTGAGTTTATCAAGCTCCATTCCGGCGCAACCTACCGGATATACATGATCGGGTTCTCGCCCGGCTTTTGCTATCTGGGTGGATTGCCGGAGGCCTTGCACACCCCGCGCCTGCCTCAGCCGCGGCCAAATATCCCCCAAGGGGCGATCGGCATCGGCGGCCAGCAGGGAAACATCAATTCCGTGGCCGGTCCCTCGGGCTGGCGGTTCATCGCCTGGACCCCAGTAAAGATCTTTGCGCCGGAGCGCCCCGAGCCGTTCCTGCTGCGAGCTGGCGCCCGGGTGCGCTTCGTCCCGATCAGCGCCGACGAAGGCAGCGAGCTGGCCCACCGACAGGCAGGCGGCGAAATCATCGTGCGGCCGCAATAGCCATGCCGGTCCTGCAGGTGCTTGATACAGGTCCGCTGACGACCATACAGGATGCCGGGCGGTTCGGATTGCGCGCCTTCGGCGTGTCGCAGGCCGGGCCAATGGATCGGCTGGCTTTTGACATGGCAAATCTGCTTGTCGGGAACGCGCAGAGTGCCGCGGCAGTTGAATTTGCATCGCCCGGTGGGCGGTTTCGGTTCGACACCAATACCGCCGTGGCGGTGACCGGCCCCGGGGTTGAGCTCAGCATTGACGGCGCTGCAATGGCGGCACATCTAACCCTGGAAATCGGCGCCGGACAGGACTTGCGCATCGGTCCCGTTCGCGACGGGCTCTGGGGCTATCTGGCTGTTGCCGGCGGCATCGATACGCCACCTGTCCTGGGATCGCGCGCTACGCATCTGCGTTTCGGCCTAGGCGGGCATGCGGGGCGTTCTCTGGTCGGTGGCGACCGCGTGCCCGTGGCAAGCACCGATGGCGCGCCGCCCATTCGCATTGCCGGGCGCGATTTTCCGAAAACCGATCACACTCCGATCCGGGTGATCCTCGGGCCTCAGGATGACTATTTCGATCCCGACGTGATCGCGCAATTCCTGTCCGGCACGTTCCAAGTTTCGACCCGCGTCGACCGGATGGCAAGTGTTCTCGATGGCGCGCCCTTGATTGCAGCGCGTGGACATGACATCATTTCGGATGGTACCGTTCCTGGCGCAATTCAGGTGCCGGGGTCGGGTCAGCCTCTGATCCTGATGGCCGATGCTCAGACCACTGGCGGTTATCCGAAGATCGCTACGATCATCGGCGCTGATTTGCGCCGTGTGGCTCAGACCCCTCCGGGCCACGCTCTTTTGTTTGCAGCGGTTACGTCAGAAGAAGCCGAAGCCGCCTTGCTGGGCTGTCGCAACCGGCACCGGGCGATTTTGAAATCGGTTCGCATAGCCGAATTTGGTCAGCCCGGTACTGCCCGGCTCTTCGGCGCAAACCTGATCAGCGGCGTTTGGGGTCGCGAAACTGGGAACGAATGAACATGGAAAGAACGTCGCGATCACAAGATGCCTATCAGGAAATCCTGGTGATGATCGGTGATGGCAAGCTTGCCCCTGATGATCTGTTGCAGGAGGCTCCCCTGGGTGTCGTGCTGGGCATGTCGCGTACACCGATACGCGAAGCATTGCGCCGCATCGAGGCAAACGAGCTGGCCCATCGCAAGGGGCGCTTCCTACGCGTGCGTGGCCCGACCCCTGAGGAGGTCGGCGAGATATTTGTGCTTCTCGATCTTCTCGAACCATACTGCATCCGCCCCGCGGCTGAAACGGTGCATAGACAGGCGATGGCCGCGGGCCTTCTGGCCTATCCCGACATGTCGGGGGCACCGGAACCGATCTGCGCGCGCACCGAGATTGCCGTGAGCCGGTTTCTGGGCAAAACCTGCACAAACTCGGCGATTGGTCAGCAGGTATATGAGTTGCGCTGCCGTCTGCTACCGGTCGGTCCTGCTTTGCGTGGCCAGGCCGCTCATGAAGCTTTGGTTGCCATGCTTTGCGCCATTTCGAAGGGAAATGAAAACCTGGCCAGCCAGGCCTGTCATGCCAGGCTTGCGGCCCAGGCCACGGCATTGTCGGGTGCCGGCCTTATGGGTTCGCAGCTAAACGACATTGCGGATGAAAAAGGCAGGCAGGCATGACGGCCAGCGCAAAATGCCTAATCGTGCAACCGATTCATCAGATCGGCTTCGAGGTTCTACGCCGGGCCGGGATCACCCCGGTCCTTTGCCCCGATCCTTCGCCTGAAACGGTCCTGCGCATGATCCCGGGGTGTTCGGCGGTCATCACCCGCGATGCCGGGCTGAACGCGGAAGCGATCGCCGCTGCCGGTGCGCTTCGGGTGATAGCGGTGCACGGCACCGGCCACGACCCGGTCGACAAGCCGGCCGCGACGGCAGCCGGCGCGGTTATCTGCACCACACCGGGGGCAAATGCCCGCTCGGTCGCCGAACTGGCGCTGGGCCTGGCATTGGCGCTTGCCCGCCGCATTCCGGCAGCCGATCAGGCCGTCCGCGGTGGCACGGCTGAGTATCGTGAACGCGAGTGCTTCACCGAACTGAACGGCAAGACCGCGCTGATCGTCGGTTGGGGCCAAATCGGGCGTTTGGTCGGGGCGATGTTCTCAAGTGGTCTCGGAATGGAGGTCCTTGCCTACTCTCCCCGCATTGCCAATATTCGCGGCGCCCGCAAAGTTGACGATCTATGTGCCGGGCTCGCCCGGGCACATCTTGTTAGCCTGCACACTCCGCTGCGGGTTGAAACGGCCGACATGTTCGATGCTGAGGCTTTTGCCGCCATGCGACCCGGCGCCTTGCTGGTCAATACCGCCCGGGCAGGGCTGATCGACGAGGCCGCACTTGTCCACGCGCTTGAGCGCGGGGTGGTTGCCGGCGCCGCACTGGATCTGTTCTCACCGGAGGCACCCACCGGTCCGCTCGGCCGCGATCCGCGGGTCATCCTGACCCCGCATCTGGGCGGCAGCACCGAAGAGGCGCTCGCGCGCACCGCCGGAGCGGCCGCCGAAAACGTGATCACCGCCCTGAACGGCACTCAGCCGGACACGGCGCTCAGCCCAAAGGAGTATCGCGCATGAACCCCACGACGTTTCTGCCCATGCTGACCCAGGTGCTCGACGAGGTTAACCGGATCTCGCTGCCGGGGCCCGGGTTCACACGCCCCTCCTATAGCGACGAGGAAAGCCGCGCCCATGAGTGTGTCGCCGGGATCTGCGAGGCTCTCGGGCTCAAGATCCGGCGCGACCCTGCCGGCAACCTCTTTGCCCGGCTTCCAGGGCGCGACCCGTCATTGCCTGCGGTCCATATTGGATCGCATCTGGATACTGTCGCGCAGGGCGGGGCCTATGACGGAACGGCTGGCGTCGCGGCCGCGGTGGCGCTGGCTGCCTGGTTCGTCGAGCGGGGCCAGCCACCGCAGGCCGACGTGATTGTCACTATCACACGCGCCGAGGAAAGCGTCTGGTTTCCGGTTTCCTATGCCGGATCGCGCATGGCCCTGGGGTGGCTTCACCCGGAGGAGCTTGAAGCCCGGCGAGGAGATACAGGCCGGACGCTGGCCGAACACATGCGCGAGCAGGGTTTTGACCCGGATGCCATTCGGGGGCTGACGCCACTACGCAAGGCACGCTTCGTCGAGGTTCATATTGAACAAGGGCCAGTCCTGAGCGCGGCGGGTGATGCATTCGCCCTGGTGACCGGCATACGCGGCGGTCTGCGCTACCGCACGGCGCAGATCCATGGCGCATGGGCGCATTCCGGGGCCGCCCCGCGCGCCGCCCGCGCCGACTCAGTCTTTGCCTTTGCCGATCTGGTCACGGCACTGGACAGTGACTGGGCCGAGACCCTGGCCCGCGGCGACGATCTTGCGGTGACTTTCGGTATCGTCGATGCTGCCGGCCCGCTCCATGCCATGGCCAAAGTGCCAGGAGAGCTGGGCTTTTGCCTGGATCTCCGCTCGGGCGACAAGGCCATCCTTGAGCGCACCGACGCAAAGCTTGCCATCCGGATCGCCGGGATCGAAGCACAGAGGCCCGGCATCAGGTTCGCCCTTGGCCCGCAGAGCCGCTCGATGCCGGTTCAATTGTCGGCGGTGCTTCTGGAAGGCCTGAGGCAGGCCGCACTGGCCCGGCACAGGCGCCCGCCTGAAATGCTGTCGGGCGGGGGGCACGACGCTGCGGCCTTCGCCGCCGCCGGATGGGATGCCGCGATGCTGTTCGTACGCAACGAACACGGCAGCCACAATCCCGATGAGGCCATGCATCCGCAGGATCTCGCCGAGGCGGTTGCCGTGCTCGCCCATTGGCTCGACCACAAACAGGATGGAAACTGACGTGAGCAAGACCCCCTTGACGCATGAATCCTATGAGCGGATCAAAAAGGACATCCTCACCGGAAGCATCCCTTCGGGCTCGGTTCTGAGCGAGCGTGCCCTGGCCGAGCGCTATCAGCTATCACGCACGCCCTTGCGGGTGGCGCTGTCGGCATTGGAAAGCGAAGGCGTGATCGAACGTCTGGCACAGGGCACGGCACTGGTCCGCCATGTCTCGCTCGAGCAGTTTTTCGACATCGTCGAAATGCGTCGTGTTCTCGAAGTGGAAACGGCCAGCCGCGCCGCCCGATACCCGATCACCCCGGAATTGGCCGAACTGGAGGAGCTTCTGCGTGCGCGCGATGAAAGGAGCTTTGAGGTTTTCTGGAACGAGGATACGCGTTTTCACACCGGCGTCGCGCGTGCCGCGCGCATGCCGATGACATTGCGCATTCTGTCCAGGTTGCGTGAAACGGCACGCCGCTGCACCATCGTGCACAGCTTCGAGAACTTCTCGGACCGTCTGAACGAACATCTTGCCGTGATCACAGCCATCCGCGACCGCGATCCCGAGGCCGCCCGCAGCGCCATGGAAAGCCACTTCGACGGTGTCAGAGCCCGCTACCTGAATTCACTGACCAATGGCTGAATTGCCTTTTCGAGACAAAGCGCGAGTACGCCAGCCATGTCTGGCGTTTATCGGCGGAACAATTCTACCGGGAGCTGACTGAACACCTCTGGCGCTCCGCTCTCACGAATTGCAAAGGTCTGGCCGATACCGGCCATGACCCCGGTTCGCGTATCCGGGATCATGATATGCACGAAGAACACCATCCCCGGTTCCATGATCAGCGGGTTTCCAGAATAGATCATCGGCGGCACATCCATCCAGGTGGGTTTGAACGTGCAGCCCAGGGCATAGCCACAAGCCGCAAAGCGTTCTGTGGCAAAACCCGCGGCATCCAGAACCTTGCGGTGAATGTCGTCAAGCGTTCCGAGGGCGACACCGGAGCGAGCGGTCTCCTTGATCCGTTCGAGCGCCTCAGTGGCGACGCGCATCATCTCGTGCTGCCTGGGATCCGGTGTGCCGACGGCCACGGTGGATTCGATGCACACGTGATAGCGGCAGGATGAACCTGCCAACTCGATCAAAACCTGATCGTTCTCATCGATCCGTCGCGGTCCACCAATGCCGCGCCCGAAGAGCGCGCGCGGACCGGTGTTGACCAGCGGGCCACCCGAGGGCACTTCTCCACCTCCGTTCAGCATCGCCGTGAGCGCGGCTGCGCTCAGCTCGCTCTCGGTGGCGCCCGGCGCCGTTGCGTCGATCGCGGCCAGAACCGCCGCATCGGCCAGCTGTCCCGCCTCGCGTGTCTTGGCAAGTTCGGCTTCGGTTTTCACCAGCCGTTGGCGCCGCACGATGTCTGATGCATCTTCCAGAACGCAGATCCCGTCCAACGCGGCCTCGACCGTTCGGCCATTGGCGGCTGTCAGCCCGTAGGATGCAAATTCCACGCCGACGCGCCCGCCCTGCAGGCCAAGTTCGCACAGAATGTCGCGCAGGTCTTCAGCCGGGTTGGCATCCTCGGCATTGAGCCAGATGCGGATATCGTCGTAGAGCGAGGCAACTTCGGCCTGCCGCAGATCCGGCCGCCGGGTCAGCACCACGGTCGGCCGGTCGTCGGCGGTGATCACCCCGACCTGAAAGAAGACATAGCCCGAGGTGTCAAAGCCGGTGAGATAATAATGGCTCTCCTGTGCGAAGACCAGCAGCGCGTCGAGCCCCCGGCGGCGCAGCTCCGCCCGCGTGGCGGCCAGCCGGGCGGCATGCTCGTCAGGCGGAAAACGCAATGATACCGCACGACCGCCCGCGGTGCGGGCCTCGATCTCCTGAAACGCAATGCCGCTCATAGCACCTCACAGATGTCACACATGGTCACCAGGTAGATACGCACCATGTCGAGGTAATCGGGAATGTCCACGCGTTCGTCCGGCATGGTGTTGTAGCGACCCCCCGGACCGCAGACGACACCCTCCATGCCGGCATGGGCATAGAGATGCCCAGCATCGGTTCCATAGAACCCGGGCGGCGTGATCGCCCCTGTCGGCTGGGGTTCACCGCGCACCGCCTCGTAGGCGGCGTTCAGCGCGGTGACGATACGCGCATCCCGTGGAACCTCGAAGGCGGGCATACTGGAATGGCCCTCACGCGCCTCGATCCGTACCTCGGTCTTCAGACCCGGCCAGTCGGCCTCGAGCCCGTCGAGTACCCGGCGGAAATCCTTCAGCGCATTGTCCTGGCTCTGGCCTGGCCCGATCCGGCCCGATCCGGTGAGCCGGGCGAAATCGGCGACCTGAGGTGGCCGCCACTCCTCGAAGCTTTGCCCCAGCGCGCCGCGGATGGTGCCGATATGCACCCGGTTGATGCTGCGGTGCTCCTGGCTCGGCGCATCCGAAAAGGTCATGTCGGTCAGCCGCGGGATCAGGTCGCAGGCCGCGCGGATCGCGTCCACCGCCTCTTCGCGCTTGGACATGTGCCGGGTGATGCCGGTCAGTTCGATCGTGAAGACGAAGGCATCGGCATGCATGGTCAGCGCCTGCAAATCGGTGGGCTCTGAATTGATGAAGTAATCCGCCCGGGTTCCCGCCTGGATGGCGGCATAGGTGCCAACCCCGCCCTGAAGCTCGCCCACCACGTAGGTCAGGATGATATCCCCCTTCAGCCGTTTGCCATTCTCGATCAGCGTCCGCACGGCGCAAAGCGAGGCAGCGTCGCCCGCCTTCATGTTCGACA
>Ga0302127_10001198_pt1 | contig 15162 bp, 10 predicted proteins | sample CB4_SCM_MG_FD_204452 | JGI IMG/M metagenome (GOLD analysis project Ga0302127, IMG submission 204452) | Marine microbial communities from Western Arctic Ocean, Canada - CB4_SCM | ecosystem: Environmental > Aquatic > Marine > Oceanic | place: Canada: Western Arctic Ocean | collected 2017-09-24
TAATCATCTTTCTGCTGTTTGGCGCGGCAATCTTCGGGGCGCAACGCCTGTGGGAGGCAAGCTTAACAGATACCCGCCATCAGATCGATATCACGCCGGGCCTGCAGAAACAAATCTATGATCAATGGGAGGTGCAGATGGGGCGTGCACCAACACCGGCAGAAGCCACCAACCTGCTCGAGAAGTGGATCAAGGAGGAGATCTACTATCGCGAGGCCAAAACACTGGGGCTGGACGACAACGACACGATTATTCGCCGCCGGCTTGCCCAGAAACTCACTTTCCTGAACGAAGATCTGGCCAATACGCAGGCAACCACGACCGCAGAACTGGAAGTGTTTTTTCTGGACAACGCCGCCGACTATGCGGAGCCTGCGCGGTTCAGTTTCGAACATCGATATTTTTCCAACGACCGGCGGGAGGATGCGCTGCAGGACGCCGAGACCGCCAAATCTTCCGAAACGATCATAGGTGATCTATTTGTTCTGCAACGCAGCTATACCAGCCGCTCTGCCAGCGAACTCGCCGATCTGTTCGGCCGCGACTTCGCCGCGAGTCTTGCCGGTCTCGATCCAGGCTCTCCAGATCCCTGGCAAGGTCCAATACGCTCCCCGTACGGCTGGCATCTGATCCATCTCTTTGAGCGAACCGCTCCTCGAAACCCACCCTTCGGCCAGGTTTCGGATGCGGTGTTGCGTGATTTTCTGCAACAGCGCCGTCTGCAGGCCAATGAGGCTTTCTACCAGCAACTGAGGTCTCGCTACAATATCCAAATGATTGAGTCTGCCAGTGGGGCCCCACCTCCAGCATGATCTGTTTATCTAGAACCGCGGAGGACCTTGCGTCCGGCCGCTGGATTGTTGCTCGGCGTCTGTGCCTGACAGCGCTCTTTTACGCACTCTTGTGTTCGATGTCGGCGGTAGCGCATGAGGTGCGTCCCGCCTATCTGGCAATCGATGCACTGGCAGCGGACCATTTCCAGGTGACCTGGAAGCAGCCGATGCTCGGCGATCGGCGACTCCGGCTAGATCCGATTCTACCCGAGTCCTGTGACATCGTGAGCGAAGCTCTGCCCGAGCACACCGCAGGGGCGCTGATACTGCGCTGGGAAGTCGCATGCGATCTCAGCAGCGGCCAGATCCACATCGAAGGACTGTCACGAACGCTGACCGATGTTATGGTCCGCATCGCCGATCTTGATGGTCGCGTCACCACATTAGTTCTGAAGCCTGACTCACCAAGTCTGATTCTGGATGATCCGGCTCCACCGATCGCCGCCTATCTGACACTCGGCATGGAACATCTGCTGTTCGGCATCGATCACATCCTGTTTGTGGTCGGCCTCGTGTTGTTCATCCCGAACCGCTGGATGCTGCTGAAAACCATCACCGCCTTCACCGCTGCCCATTCCATCACCCTAGCTTTGTCGGTGCTTGAGGTGGTCAAACTGCCTCAACAGCCAGTGGAAGTGATAATTGCATTATCGATTCTTTTTCTGGCCAGGGAACTGATGCTGCCGCCAACAGAGCGTTCAGCCCTCATGGTTATCAGGCCGTGGCTGATGGCATTTACGTTCGGGCTGTTGCACGGCTTTGGCTTCGCTGGCTCACTGGCGGATATCGGCCTGTCTCGCGAGGCGCTGGGTTGGTCGCTGCTGCTTTTTAACCTCGGTATAGAGGCAGGGCAACTGCTGATTATCACTGTGATGTTGACTATCGCCTGGTTCATTAAGCGTAGCAACCTTCTGCAAGCCCCCGGTTGGCAATTCACCTTTACATTCGTTATGGGCTCGGTGGCCGCTTACTGGACGATCGATCGGATTACAGCAGTTTTCTGAGCCTGCCACTGTGAACTTTGGCTCTCAATCCACCGTCTGTAGCTGCGACATAACGCATCTCGCGATTTTGCCTGTGGATGGCACAAGCAGTAAGAGGATAGGAATCAGGCAAGCGAGACTCAAGGCATGTACCAGATTGGTGACGACCATGCACGCTCCTGAATGATGGCAGGCCAGTCTGGTCGTGGAGCTACGCCAGCTCGAACTGCGTCCCACGTAGACCATCGGCAACTCGGATTCTCCAATACACGCACGTAATAGAAAGCGCGCTGACCATGATCGAACTCTGGATCTCGCCATAGGGTACGAAGTTCGCCAGCGCCGACGTCAGTGCTAACTCTACAGTCCTTGAGGCTAACCAACGCACCGTTATCGGGGCAGCGTTGGGTCTTGGGATCGACTACCAGCCCATCTGAGCAGGCGATATCGTAAACGCGCTCTCGGGCCTCACCCTTTTCAACCCATCCCTTTACCACCTGCAAGCGCTGCAACGGGTTGCTGTCCACGTCACGAGCGGCCATCACAAGGAAGGTGGGAACCTCCTCATTTCGAGGGGCAAGATCGCCGCCCATCGAGACCCCACTCGCGTAGGCGAGAGGAATTGCATCCGGGGCGTTAACCAGGCCTTCATCCCAGCCGTATCCGGCAAAGAACCTTACGTGTATGCGCGGTCCTGATGTACCGAAGGTTTCCTTGCGCCGTAACGCTGCATAGATTGAATCACGCGTATTTGACTCGGCCCAGACACCTGTCAGCCCAGAAGCACTGCGTGGTTGTATATCTTTATATTGTGGTTCACTGCTATCCGAATTCCCGTCTAAAGGCACAGAACCTCCCTTTTGAGGAGTATTGTCGGCCAGGCCTCCGGAGGATCCAAAGTAATTCGACTCGTCATAAGAACCAGCCGCGTAATGGCTGTCAGTGGACCCGATTAGCCCGAAACGGTACGGGTTCACGCCCCGACCCTCCTCCATTACCAGACCATCCAGATAGGCCTGACGTACATAGCTGCCTTGTGGCTGGCTTGGCGCGTTGTCCGCAATCTTAATATCCCACAGTTCGAAGTCCGCCCACTCGTCGTTTGTCGAGAGTAATGGATGTGTCTCAGAGGTTCCTTTGGCCTGGGTAATCTCGACCAGCGGCTCATTACGCATACGTTGTTCTGCGTAAGCGGCATCTATAGTCCTGCCCTGCCAGTCGGTTTTCGCGAACATGGCGCCATCTGAGCCATTTGAATTATGTGGGATCGCGAGCGCCTCAATGCCCTGCGCTCTCAATCGATCCATCCAGTCCCAGAGATCCTCGGGGTTATGTGAGTCTTGTTCTCTGAAGGGCTGCCGGGGGACGCGACTGCCTTGAAAGATCACATTGCGGTGCAGATTTCGGATTGAGGGACCGTACGCTGTAAATTCATAACCTATGAATGTGGTGAATTCTCCAGGTCGGTTGTGCCGCTCTGCGGCATCAATCACTTCTTGCCAGGCGGAGCGTACCACTCGCATGTCGAGCAGATCGTTGACGAAGTCCGGACCTGGATTGGTAAATCCTGTCACACCATCAGGATCCCAGTAGTCATACATAGCATAGTAAATCTCCAGGCGTTCCTTATGGGTCTTCGCGTTCTGTAGCCGTATCCCAAGCGGATGCTTACCAGGACCTGAATTCGGATCATCCATTGCAGCCGTCATACCCAGGAAACCTCCATGGTCAGTGACCGCCTGGAAATCGAGTGGCTTTAAAATCTGAAGCGTTGAGCCTGATGGACTCGGTATTGGCTCCCCCTGTGCGTACCGATAGGCAGCGTCGGGCCCCTCTCTTGTCCCATTCATATAAGCGTCAATCGACAGCCCGGTGTGGATGTGCAGGTCTCCGAAGAGTGCGACTCTTGATGCAGAACCGACTGTACTGGAACCGACATTTGGAGCATTGGGGGATACGCTAGATTGTACGCCATCCGCGGATACAGAACATATACTTACGGACGCCAATATACATGCAGCCATGATAGACGCGAACGCACGACTGTTTAGCTCAACAAATCTTTTACACCACAGCATCTGACACTCCTATTGGGAAACCAACCTGCGAGCGAAGTAGCCTCGAAGGGCTCACAAAGATAAATAGTATAGAGACCAAATATCTGAGAAATTAATCATATTGTCAACTGGATTCTTCTCTCTATCTCTCTTGAGGAGATTAAATTCATGTGGCTTTACTCTAATCATCCTTATGGGAATTGTAGGTTTCATACCTTGCCTCGCGAATCAGCTGCGCTATTGTTTTGATATTTTCCGCCGAGAGAAACGACATGCAAAAGGGGCTAACCCTCAGGGTCTATGTCCGAATAGAGCGCTTCCACCCATTGCTTAAGCAGGGCAACGGCTTCCATCGCCTCCTCACGAGGCAGACTTGCGGACTGTCGAAGCACGGCATCGATTGCAAAGATACTCACTTGAGCCATGGCGATGTGGGCGGGAGTGAGTTTCTCGTCGCCACTTAGACGCTGTGCGAGACGATCAATACTAAGCTCGGTCGTCAATCGATCATACGTGCGAAGTTCGGGCACCACCTGGACGGCTTCCAGCAGAGCGATCGCGCCCGTTTCGTTAAAGTAAATCTCGGCCTGAGCTTCGACGTTCGGCACCAGAGAGGTCTGATCTTTGTCGAATAAATTTGATTTGGCATACCAGCGACGCACGAGCACCTCAAGTATCGCGTATTTGTTCGGGAAATATTGATACAGGGTTCCGATCGCCAGGCTTGCCTCGTCGGCCACCGATTGCATTGAGAATCCATCAAAGCCTCGGAGATCCAGCACAGTGGCTGCTGCAATGAGCACGCGTTCAACGGTCAACAGGGACCGCGTCTGCTTGGGCTTTCGTTGGGATCCGATCTTGCCTGAGCTTGTGGTCATCTAACCAGTTTGATTGAATATCCCGAGTTTGTAAAGATTACGACGACACGCCCTCAGGCACTGATCTCGCCGATAGAAGCAGCGGCCAGCGCGCCCTTAGCTTTGCGGAGTCCTCGTCGTTCATCGCCCCCTAATCAGCACGATAACTTCTCTGTTGACGTGACTGGAAACGAGTGGCACTATGAGAAAAACCTGAGAATATCCTCAGGTTTTTAACCAAGTAAGCTACCCTACGAGGGAAAAACTCTTGCACGCAAGAGTTTGGCCTGCGCTTAAGGACAGCTATTTTTTTTGGATGAATCGGGAGTGAGAAATGTCTGTTACAACGCAATCCAAAAGTCTTGATGAAATATTGACTGCTCTTGAGGGGTACAGGCAGAAAGACGTTTCGAACACAGTGACGTTACCTCGGGAATGTTACACATCTGAGGAATTCTTCCAACTCGAACGCGAAAAGATCTTCGACGACGCATGGCTGTGTGTTGGTCATGAGCTCGACTTTGCAAACCCTGGAGATTTCTTTGGTGTTAATCTAGGCAACGAGCAGATGGTAATCGTTAGAGGGCATGATGGAAAAATTCGCGCACTGTCGAGCGTTTGCAGGCATCGCTATGCGCAGATCATCGAACATGGCGAACGCGGTAACGGGAACGTTATACAATGTCCCTACCATCGGTGGACTTATGATCTTGACGGAAAATTGAATAACGCGCTTTTCCTGGAAAAGAACAAGTGTTTCGATAAATCGAACATTTCGCTACCCGAGTACCGATCGGAGATTTGGAATGGCTTCGTATTTGTGAACCTGAACGACGATGCGCAACCTCTGGCACCTCAACTTGAAGGCGTAAACGAGCAAATGAAAGTGATCGCTGAACAGGTCGGCAGCGGAGAGTTCAAACCCGTTGAACACTACAACGAAAGATGGAACTGCAATTGGAAGCTCTTTCAAGAGAATAATATGGAGGGCTACCATCACATGGGAGTGCACATTGACTCCCTGAACAAACCCTATCCGACTACAATGATTTCCTTTGAAGATTCGAGTTACACGGGCGGTGAAGACAGTATTTGGTCGGGATATAATGCTCCCCTTGATGTGAGCTCCGAGCGTGGTCAGAGATCCCTGGAGAGAACGCCGTTTAAACCGGGCGACATGGCTCAAACGGCACCGTACTTGAATGTGTTAGATGTTTTTCCGAGTACTGCGTTCACTATATCCCCGTCAGGTGTCGGGTGGTTCACGTTGTTGCCCACCGCGGTCAACGAAACTGTTTATATTGCGGGGTCCATTTCAAAGCTCGATCCGACCATTACGGAGGGTGATATAGAGGGGAAATATAAGGGCCGTCCCACCGCAAGAGTCCTTGATGAGGACGGCGACATCCTGGGAGGCATTCAGCATTCGCTTACTCACGGAAAGAAGGTCGAAACGTTTGGATGCTTATCCTGGCAAGAGCAAAACCTTACAACATTCTATAAGCAGCTTGCTCGAAAGTTGCGGGCCTAAGGCCACTGAAAGGAGAGCGTGGTAAGCCCCATCCAATCCCCGGTGTTTGAAAATCTTCTGGTTCGACGCATCGGTGATGGCCTCCAGTTCACCAGGAGAGACTAGTGAATCTTGAAAATGGGGTCGCGCTCGTCACCGGTTCCTCCTCCGGCGTTGGTGCCGCAACGGCGAAGTTGCTCGCAGAGCAGGGTTGCCGTGTTGTTATCAACTACTCGAAGAGTGTCGACGCGGCCCAGGCTGTTGCCGAGGAGTGCCGCAAGCTGGGCGCTGATGCGCTGGTATGCCAGGCTAATGTGGCTGACGACGGCGACTGCAAGAATATGATAGCTGCTGCGCTTGAAAAGTGGGGACGGTTGGATGCGCTGGTCAACAACGCAGGCACCACCAAATTCATGAATCACGCCAATCTCGCTGGTCTCGACAAACAGGACTTCTTCGACATCTACGGAGTTAATGTCGTCGGTCCCTACCAGATGACTCGAGCGGCCGAAAAAGCCTTGCGCAAGTCGGGCGATGGCGCCGTCGTGAATGTCTCGTCCATCGCCGGTGTCAAAGGTGCGGGTAGCTCCATCGCGTATGCAGCTTCCAAGGGCGCACTCATCACCATGACAATGTCGTTGGCAAGGGTGCTGAGCCCGGAAGTTCGGGTCAACTGTGTATGCCCGGGATTCATTGCGGGCGAGTGGCTTAAGGATGGGATGGGTGAGCAGAACTATGCGCGTGTTAAACAGGAGAGGGAATCCAGTGCACCGTTGAAGCGGGTTTGTACGCCGGAATCGGTCGCAGAATCGATACTTGGATTCATCGACGGCCACTCCATCGTCACGGGTGAACACATCATCCTTGACGGTGGCCTACACTTGATGTAACGCTCACCGCGTATCAAATTGGGCTTACCATTCGTAAGATAAGGCATAATATCGTGGATCGCCAGACAACTTCCGGCCAGCAAGCGCTTTCTGTGACACACACCATTGCAGCTACCCAGTGTTTCGCAAATGTATGCTAACTGTTATGCAGGAAGCTGGAACGAAATTGAATGCCCCAGTGTCCGTCAGTCAGGGTGGCAATCCAAAATGTATCGAAGCTGTGATAGACGGTTCCGTCCGCATGGCAGCGATCATTACGCAGTGCCAGATGGACCTTGTCTTTGCCGCTATGAACCACGTCGAGACTGACCATGGTGGTATGATGCCAGCCTTCCTGCCGCAGCGCGGCCTCACGACGTTTCGATCCCGCAATGAACGCCTCAGCGTTTTCAAACGTGATGAACCTGTCGTTGGCCAAGCGAGTGTGCGGATAGTTCAAAGTCTCGCCGTGGCGCTCGTGTTCCTGTGCATTGAACGTCTCCATAAAGGCATGGACGACGGCGATGGCCTCTTTTGCAGTCTTCTCGTTCATCGTGATCCTCATTTTGATCGGAATATATCAACTCGGCTGTAGACTATCACACCATATTGACTATCTATGGGTCCTTCTGTATCAATGGTTCGATGCTTGACGACTGACGGAGCTACACGACATGAAATTGCTCAAAGTACTGCTTTGCATCACATTGTTAGCTGTTTCGTTCGTCCTGCTTGCTGCAGAACCGTCAACTCCCGCAGAGCGGCGGGCTTTTTTCGGCGAATTGCACCTGCATACCGCTATGTCTTTCGATGCATGGACTTTCGGCACCAAGGTTATGCCGGACCAGGCGTATAAATTCGCTCGTGGCGAGACTGTCATGGTGCCGGGAGTGCAGGTTTTTGGATACGGGGGGATTGAAGCCGACAAGCCCGTGCCTGCACAACGTGCCTGGCCGCTCGACTTCGCAGCGGTGACAGACCACGCCGAATACCTGGGGGCGATGAGTGAACTGGATGATGCAGACAGTCCCTTCTCAAAAAGTGGCTTGGGACAGAAGCTCCGGGATGCAGGCCAAAGCGCATTCTTCATGTCGAGCGCACTTCGACGCGATCCCGAAGGAATCAAGCTCATGTCAAAGGCAACCACTGAATCTGGCGGTTGGAACGTCGAAATCAAGGCCGCCAACGACAACTACGAACCCGGCAAATTCACAACCTTCATCGCATATGAGTGGACAGCATCGGCGGGCAACGGCATACACCTGCACCGCAATGTCATTTTCAACGGCGATCATGCCCCTGCTCCTTTTACCGCCGTGGATTCCAACGACCCTGAGAAGCTGTGGCAATACCTCAACTCTGTCAGGACAACGGGTATGGATGTGCTCGCAATACCGCACAACAGCAACCTGTCCGACGGCCACGATTTCGACTGGAACAAATCCGATGGTCGGCCAATCGACGAGGCCTACGCGCTGGAACGAGCACTCAACGAACCGCTGGTTGAGATCGCCCAGACCAAAGGTACCTCGGAGACCACACCCGAACTCTCGCCGGGTGACGAGTTCGCCAACTTCGAGATCATGGATCGAATCTACGTGGGCGAAACCACCCCAACCCAGCATGGCTCCTATGTACGAGAAGCATTCGGACGTGGCCTCGTTATCCAGTCAAGCAGCGTCGGCGTCAATCCCTTCAAGATGGGCGTGGTCGGCGGCTCCGACCTCCACAATGCCCTGAGCGTCAGCGACGAAAACAGCTACGCCAACAGCGAACTCGAGGAACTCGATCCCAACACCGCGGTCCCCATCGCGGTGACTGTGAGTCGTATAGGCACTTCGAAACCTGAGGAGCTGGAGCGCAGGCCCTCCGGCCAGGTAGAGAACGATCCATTGCAGATGGCCTCAGGTGCTATCACTGGCGTGTGGGCGGAACAGAATACACGAGAAGCGATTTTTGCTGCCTTGAAGCGCAAGGAAACGTTTGCGACCAGCGGAACGAGGATTCGGCTGCGCATGTTTGCCGGCTGGGAATTTCCGTCGAATATGACCAGCAACAATGACTGGGTGAAGCAGGTATACGCCCACGGCGTTGCGATGGGGAGTGACCTGCCGTCTATGCCGGCATCCGCAAAGGCACCTACCTTAGTACTCCAGGCACAAAAAGACCCCGACGGGGCGAATCTCGATCGTATCCAGGTGATCAAGGTCTGGCTCGAAGGCGACGACTACCGTGAGAAGGTCTTCGAGGCTGCCTTATCTGGCGATCGGGCAGCCAGTGGCGAAACACCCGTTGCGCCAGTCGGCAACACGGTTGACCTCATCACCGGCAAATACACCAACACCATCGGTGCGACGAGCCTGCTCGCGGTTTGGCGCGATCCTGAATTCGACCCGGCAAAACCCGCAGTCTACTATGCGCGTGCGCTCGAAATTCCCACGCCGCGCTGGACCACGTTTCTCGCGATCCGGAACCATCTGCCGATACCAACACACATACCCGCGACTATTCAGGAGCGGGCCTGGTCATCGCCCGTGTGGTTTACACCTGCAAAATAGTTCGCTCGTTAGGGCTGACCGAACAGCAACAGACCGTTCTCGATGGTCCACATGGCACCCAGTACACCAATCACATAGGGCGGCACTCGCACGACGGTTTGCGGCCAGGGACCGGGTTTGAGGGTAAACAGGCCATATAGGGCAAGGACCAACGTGATAAACGCGAGTTGGCCCAGTTCCACACCGATGTTGAAGAACAGGAGCGCGAGCATCAACAGATTTTGTTCCAATGCGAGCGACGTGAGGCCACTGGCGAAGCCCATACCGTGCACGAGTCCAAAGAGAAAGGCCACCACCCAGGGATGGCGGATCGTGAGGCTGGTGCCACCCGCCTGGACACGAAGCACCTCAAGTGCCAGGAACGGGATGGATAACGCGATCAGAGCATTCAGCAGGTCAGTAGAGGCCGTAATCAAACCCAGGGTCGTTGCGGCCAGTGTGAGGCTATGGGCCAGAGTAAAGGCACTCACGGTCTTGAGCAGCATCCAGCGATCACGCATGATCAGCAACAGCCCCAACACGAACACAAGGTGATCCGGCCCGCTCAGGATGTGCTCGAATCCCAGTGACAGAAAGCCGACCAACGACAACCTGGTGTCATTGGTGAGAGATATCTTCAGGGTCGGGGCATCCGGGCGAACGATCGCATCGAATCCTGGCTCGTTCGCGAGTCGCACTCGCACGAAGACATCGGTGATCGTGCCCTCGAGCCCTTCCACACTGATTGTTTGCCCGGACAAAGATTCCAACTTGTCCTCGACGATCCAGGTCCGGATTAACGATCCGGCGGCCACGTATTGATCAGTGGGAGGATCTTCCAGCCATCCATTGGATAGGTGTGGCACCAGGTGAATAGCCATGTTGCCCATGGTGGGCTGCTTCCAGGTGATGGCGTAGGAAGCTGATCCGGTTTGCCGGATCTCGAGATAGGCCGGTCTAACTTCATGGGGCATCGCTGGCACCGCAAACGCCATGCCGCAGAGCATTACCAGCAGGGCACTAACGCGTTTCACGCACAACGGCCACGTCCTTGCGGACAATCGTGAATTTTTTCGTTAGCCTTTCAAACGTCGCCAGGTTGGCAGCAGCCTGAGCATCCTCGAAGTAGTCCTTCACAACATTGTCCCTGATATCGGCGAGATACTGGAGCGTACTTGGCTCTCGCACATCGACATAAATCAGGTGCCAGCCGTACGCGGAGACATGCGGTCCTGACCACTCGCCGATGGACGCAGAAAAGACGGCTTCAGCAAACGGCGTGTGACCGAAGAGCCGATAGACCTGAGTTGGCTCATAGGCAGCAAAGTCATAAAGGTCAGGGAAAGCATCGCCGAGATGAGGCGCACGCGCGAGAGAATTCGACAGGAGTACCAGAACGCTTGTCGCTCTTTGGCGCGCCTCGGTGTCCTCGTCGGGGCTGACGGCGTTGGTGGTGGCAAAATAAATATGGCTGAAGGTTGCGCGGGGTGGCGTCACATACCGGTCAGCATGCGCGTTGTAAAAGTCATCCACCTGCTGTTCAGTGGGTTCAGACGGTGCGCTTAAGTCCTGCATAAGGAACTGCGTCTTTTGAATTACCCGGCGTCGAACGATCTCATCGTTTTTATCGAGCTTCAATGCCAGTCCCTCGCGAAATAGCATTTCCTCACGGATATCCTGGCTCAGAAGGGCCTCAAGCACATCTGCATTCGGTGCAGAACCGTATTGCAATGCGTACTTCTGTGTGAGTTGTGCGACGTGGCCAGGTGAAATCTCGATGCGATAAAGATGATTGTTATTCTGGTAGACACGTCCCGCAACGACCAGGATAGCGCCCATAATGACGAAGTGCAAAAGTGGCTCGCGCGCGAAACGACCAAGCAAGCGCAGGGGCTTACACACCAAAAAATTTGCCGCAGTGCACGTGTAAGCCAGAGGCACCCGGGAGACTCGTCTCCAACGACAGCTCTGCTGGCCCATACTTATCAACAATCGCGGGTTGCTTGTTATTGGGATAAATTGCCAGAAAGTTCTCCTGTAGCTGATCACCCGTCAGTGTATCAATCAGCCGTCTATATAATCCAGATCGGTTTCTTCGAGCAAAATGGCGACCATACGGTCATCGGGCGTAGATTCTGTGTAGATCCTGCGTAGAATTCTATCATGGGCTTACCGAGCATGGGATCAAGGTATCTGTGCGACTGACTTTAGCACTTTTTAAGCGTCCAACAACGTTGCTGGTATGGACCGGCTAGCTATCCTCCATTGCCAGCAGACTGGCGTTGCCCCCCGAAGCCGTGGTGTTGTTGGAAATCGCTTTTTCCAACACAAAACGGTGAATTAGCGCGGGGCCATTTGTTTCCACGATGAGTGGCCGCAACGCACCTTCGCGGCTTGCCAATACGCCGTCAACCCAGCGCACCAAACAATGGGGACCGCTGATTGCCACACCCTGTATTTCCCCAGCCAACAGCAAGCTCTGCAACTTGAGACCCGACTGCAACGCAATGCGGCTGTAGACCGAACCCAATCCCGCCTTCTGCAGTAAATCGCTGATATCAACAGGTAGGCTGGAAACCTGAACGACGGTATTGCCACACAGTAGGGCCGCAATCAGTTGGCGGATTCCATCGCACATACTCTGCGGGCCCTGCTGAATACACAGCAGCATGCCACGCGGTTCCAGGATCAATTGATTGAGTTCTCCGGTCGGGCCCGGTAAGTTGCGGGGCGCAGCCTGCCATGACAGGACGAAATCCGACATGGCGTTGACCTGTGCTGGAAGCGCCTCCTCACGCAAACCCGGAAGGCGCAATAGGAGCTGTGAAACAAGATGATTTATCATTTCGACCCGACGCAATACCTCAACAGCGCTCCAGATAGCACCGGCTTGGCTCGCATTAACCAGCTGGCCGGCGGCAGCCACAAAGCCATCAACAAACGCGCCACCACCGCTAAAATCAAAGTTAAGTGCGTCTTCCTGCGGGGCAGCGCCAGCCTTTTGTTTTGCCAGTCGATACACATAGGATGGACCACCCGCCTTGGGTCCCGTGCCCGACAAACCGCGCCCACCAAATGGCTGCACACCAACGATGGCGCCAATAATATTTCGATTAATATATATGTTCCCCGCATTCAAGGTTTTGACAACCTTGTCGCGGGTGGTATTAATACGCGAATGAACCCCGCAGGTTAGGCCAAAACCGCTGCTGTTGATGGCCGCAAGTGTTTGCTCAAGGTCCCTGGCCTTGTAGCGCACAATGTGCACAATTGGGCCAAATATTTCCTGCTCCAGCACATTAATGGCATCAATTTCATAAAGACGAGGTGCGAAGAAAGTCCCCCGAGAACACGCCTCGCTGAACGCGCATTCATACAGCAGCTTCCCTCTGTCTCTCATGAACTCAACATGGGCCTGCAATGCCGACATCGCCTTCTCGTCTATAACTGGGCCTATGTCGGTGCGCAGCAGTGCAGGATTACCCATCTCAAGCTCCTGCATTGCACCAATGATCATGGCAGTTATTTCATCAGCGACATCCTCTTGTAGAAACAAGACCCGTAAGGCGGAACAACGTTGGCCAGCACTCAGGAACCCTGAAGAAATAACATCATCTACTACCTGCTCCGGCAGGGCAGTAGAGTCTACGATCAGGCAATTTTGTCCGCCGGTTTCCGCGATCAGTGGAATGCGTGGTCCCGGTCGTTGCGCCAGTTTCCGCGAAATCCAGGCACCGACACTGGTGGAGCCGGTGAACATAACGGCTGCGATACGTTCATCCGGTACGATGGTTTCTCCGACTGTGCGCCCCTTGGCAACAACCAGTTGCACCACATCCGAGGGAAAGCCGCAGTCTTCCATCAGCTCAAGCGCCCGAGTGGCCACTAGAAAAGTGGTATCCGCCGGCTTTGCCAGCACCGCGTTGCCCGCCGCTAGTGCAGCGGTTATTTGACCGAGGAAGATAGCAAGGGGGAAGTTCCAGGGACTGATGCACAATACAACGCCGCGAGACTCCAATTGCCCCGCGTCACCCCACCCCGGGTGAGTGCTGCAAACAGCTTGCCCCTGGCCTGCGTAATATCGGCAAAAATCCACGGCCTCGCGCACTTCTGCGATCCCATCCTTGGTGACTTTGCCAGCCTCGCGCGTGCAGATGACAATTAACTCATCCATATGTTGTTCCAGTTTATCTCCGAGCCGCAGCAAGCACGCGGCGCGCTCTGTAACCGCTGTCGCAGACCATAGTGCATAGGCTGACACTGCTCTTTCCAGCTTGGCGGCAATTTGCGCCGCCGTCGCATTCTGCGCCACACCGAGAATTTCACGGGTATCAGCAGGGTTCCTTGACACTATCTCCCCGGTGGCGACCACACACTCCTCGCTGATATGTGTTTCGTCCCAGTGGCGTGTGTTTTCAGCCAATGCCATCATTCGCGGAATATCCGTAAGATCTACGCCTTGCGAATTGTCGCGATCATCGCCATAGATAGCGACAGGTTTAGGAATGTTGGGGTTTACCCTGTGTGTATGCTCGAGCACGTTATGTACTGGATTGATAATCAGTGATTCCAGCGGGATGTCTGCGTCTACGATATTGTTAATAAAAGATGAGTTTGCACCATTCTCGAGTAAGCGACGCACCAGGTAGGCCAGCAGGCTTTTGTGCTCGCCCACCGGTGCGTAGATACATACCGGCACGCTGTTTTCTGCTACCAGTTTTTCATACAGTCCGTCGCCCATGCCGTGCAGGCGCTGAAATTCAAAACCGCTGGGTTCACCCTGGGCCCGCTCTAGCACATAGGCAACTGAATAGGCGTTATGAGTAGCAAACTGCGGATAGATAACATCGCGGTTGTCCAGCAGCAGTCCGGCACAGGCCTGGTAGGATACGTCTGTGGATGCTTTACGAGTGAACACAGGGTAGCCCTCCAGCCCCTCGACCTGGGCGATCTTGATTTCCGCGTCCCAGTATGCGCCCTTCACCAGGCGCAGCCTCATTTTCCTGCCCACACGGCGACTGAGATCGAGCACCCACTGCAAAACAGGCAGCGCACGCTTCTGATAAGCCTGCACCACAAGACCAAAGCCTTCCCAACCATCCAGGTCCGGATCTGAAAATACGGCTTCTATCACATCCAGGGAAATATCCAGACGGTCAGCCTCTTCCGCATCTATGGTGAAGCCGATGTTGCGTTCCTTTGCCATCAGAGCCAGTGCTTTCAGCCTGGGTACCAGCTCCGCCATTACCCGCTCGCTCTTCACAAATTCATAGCGCGGATGGAGGGCCGAAAGTTTCACCGATATCTCGGCACCACTGCAAATATCGCTATTTGATGCAAGCTTGCCGATGTGTTCAATCGCATTTTTATACGCGCCCAGATAGCCTTCAGCAACGTCCATCGTACGTGCCGCTTCGCCGAGCATGTCATAGGAATAGCGATAGCTCTTCGCCTCCAGCTTGGCAGCCCGGGTGGTTGCTTCTTCTATGCTTCGTCCCAATACGAACTGGGTTCCC
>Ga0302127_10001199_pt1 | contig 15160 bp, 10 predicted proteins | sample CB4_SCM_MG_FD_204452 | JGI IMG/M metagenome (GOLD analysis project Ga0302127, IMG submission 204452) | Marine microbial communities from Western Arctic Ocean, Canada - CB4_SCM | ecosystem: Environmental > Aquatic > Marine > Oceanic | place: Canada: Western Arctic Ocean | collected 2017-09-24
CTTGGCGCAAGGCCTGTTGCCATACGACGCAGCGAGGCTTGGCGTTTACGTTCATGCAGCCGCAGCAGAGTTAGTGAGTCGAAAGATCGGAAGCAGTGGCCTGCTAGCCAGTGATCTCCACCCCGAGATTCCGGTCGCCATGGATCGGCTACGCCGCGACTACCCCTAACCCTCATATGAACACTAGCAATCCAGCGCGTCATTTTGAGTAATCGTCACCGCCCCGAGAATCTCAATTGGTACCACTTTCTCCACAGCCATACTTAGTAATTTATAGGCACCCAAACTGCGATTTATATTCTTGTGAGTTTGTCATCGGAAAATGAAATAGAGTCGATCTTATCCATAGCAATGATCACGCTTGCTCACAGCGGGTATCGCGTAGGAGAGCGATACTCGTAGCCAACACGATATACTGGTATAACCATGCTGCTCGCTCTCGACATAGGCAACACAAACGTCACCATTGGCGTATTCGATGGCGAACGTATCGGCGCAACATGGCGGCTTGCCACTGATGTGCATCGGCAAGCGGATGAGTACGCACTCCAACTTAAGAATATTTTGCCCATGAAAGGCGTCGCGGTAGACGCTATCGACGGCATCGTTTTGTGCAGCGTGGTTCCTCCGCTGACGGTCGTGTTCGAGGACGCATGTAGCTTCCTGTTCGACATTCAGCCTCTCGTAGTGGGCACAGGAACTCGTACTGGCGTCCGGGTGCGATATGACAATCCTAGGGACGTCGGCGCCGATAGGGTGGCAGATGCCGCAGCCGCGTACCACCTCTACGGAGGACCGTGTATTGTCGTCGACTTTGGCACGGCAACAGTGCTCGACGCCATCTCAGCCGACGGGGAATATCTTGGTGGGGCGATCGCTCCTGGTCTGCGAGTATCAGCCGAATCGCTCTACGCCGCCACATCCCAGCTACGCCGTGTTGAGTTAATTGCTCCGCCGACGGCGATCGGCAAAAACACAGCCCATTCAATTCAGTCAGGGCTTATCTTTGGTTACACCGGGATGATCGAGCACATGGTAAATCTCTACAGGCAAGAGATGAACGCCCCCGACGCCACAGTTGTGGCGACTGGTGGGCTCGCGCCCACCATCGCTGAGCAAACCGCAATATTTACCCATATGAACTTGGATTTGACGCTCCAAGGTCTGCAACTCATTTTCGACCTCAACGCCGAGCAATCTCAGGCCACTGAAGCTTCTGGGAGCGTCACGTGACCGGGCCATTCGACGGCAAGCGAGTGCTGCTTGGCGTCTCTGGCAGCATCGCCGCCTACAAAGCCATCGACCTCGCCAGCAAGCTCACACAAGCAGGTGCCATCGTGAATGTGCTGATGTCCCCCAGCGCCACGCAGTTCGTAACTCCCTTATCTTTCCGAAGCATCACTCACCAAAACGTCATAACCGATCTCTTCGACATTCACTCACGCCAGGCCATTGAGCACGTCGCACTTGCCAAGGAAGCCGACGTGCTCGTCGTCGCGCCAGCCACTGCTCACACCATAGCAAAGCTTGCCCTTGGGCTAGCGGATGACCCAATCACAGTCACAGCCCTGGCGACGTCCGCACCATTGGTGATCGCCCCAGCGATGGACGCGAACATGTGGCACCACCCGGCAGTGCGAGCCAACACTGACATTCTAGTTAACCGCGGAACGACCGTCGTGGGGCCGGGAGAAGGTAGGCTAGCTTCTGGTCTCATGGGCTGGGGCAGATTCGCTGAAACACACGAGGTCATCGGCGCCATCGCCTCTGCTCTGGGGGCTCACGGCGATCTCGTAGGCCGACTCATAGTGGTGAGCGCGGGCGGTACCCAGGAAGCCATCGACCCGGTCCGTTTCATCACTAACCGATCCTCCGGCAAGATGGGGTACGCCATCGCCGAAGCCGCTCGAGACCGTGGGGCCAAGGTCATTCTCGTCGCCGCCCCAACTGCGCTCGCCGATCCGCCAGCGGTCGACACGCGTCATGTGGAATCAGCGAGCGACATGCTCAGCGCAGTGCTAACCGCATGCGAAGGAGCCGACGCGGTCATCATGGCAGCGGCAGTCGCCGACTACACTCCCACCAATCCCGCTGTTGACAAGGTCAAAAAAAGCGCGATTGACGAACTCAGTGTGCAGCTCACGAAAACGACTGACATTCTGCTAGCCACGCCCCAGTCTATCGTCCGTGTCGGGTTCGCGGCCGAGAGCACTAATCTTATCGCCTATGCGCAGGCCAAGCTCCAAGCAAAGGCGTTGGATTTCATCGTCGCCAACGACATCACAGTGCCAGGATCTGGGTTTGGCGCGGGCACTAACAAGGTCAGCATTGTGAGTCGCGAAGGAGTAGACGATTTACCCATGATGCCTAAGTACAGTGTCGCGGTTGAGGTGCTGGATCGAGTCGCCAAGCGACTAACCGCTCGCAGCTAGCTACTCAGCCTGTTGGTCGCGCGGCTGCTCGCGGTTGTGCTTGTCGTGATCACCACGAGCGCGAGCATGAGCACGATGGTGAAGAGGCCCATATTCACCAAGAACACGCTCCTGAAGCCGAACAGCACCACTGCCGCGCCACCGACCATAGGGCCAAGCGCAGTGCCTATCGAATGCGCGACCTGGCTGGCACCGAACGCTGCACCGTGGAGCCCTGTCGGAGTTTTCGAAGCGATCAGTCCTTGAAGCAATCCTCCTAATCCACCCTGGAAAAGGGCCACAAGACCCGCAAGCAACGTGAACTCAACGATTCCGTGCGCGAAGAACGGGCCCAGCGAGGCGACGGCGGCAGCAGCAGCAGCAACGATGAACAATCGGCGGATTCCGATTCTGCCCGCAAGCCAGCCCATCCCGATTGACGAGATCGCGCCGGCGATGCCGATGGACGCGAACACTACCGCCGTGGCGGATGCGCTCGTAGATCCACCATCGAGAGTCGCAACCAGCCCGGCAATGGCGGGCGTGATCATGAGAACGCCCGCATGGAGCAGCATTACCATCAACAGGACAGGAAGAAATGAGGAATTCCCCACCAGCCTCCAGAGGCTTCGGAATGGTTCCAATGGGCTCTTGACCGCCTCTGGTTTCAGGAAATCCTCACGCACGAGCAGAATCACCATCGCTGCGGCGAACAGCAGGCCCAGTCCCGTCGCCCAGAAAGCCGCGCGCATGCCGAAATTGTCGAATATCACGCCTCCGACCAGCGGGCCGATTGCCGTACCAAACAACAGGGCAGACATCGTCGCCCCTGCGGCTAGCGACAACTTGTGCCGAGGCGTGTGCGCCGCAACCAGTGCCATGATTGTTGGCACCACGCCGCTTGTTGCGCCGACGAAAAATCGACTCACCACCAGTTGGAATGCGTTCTGCGCGTACCCCGAGAGGATCAGGAATACCGCTCCCAGGACTAACGCTCGGAGGATATTCAGACGGCGCCCGTAGCGATCTCCAACGATTCCCCATATAGGAGCGAACAGCCCCATTCCTAGGCCCAGGAGACCTCCGGATATCCCCGCGAGGAACGCGGCACGCTCAGCATCAACAACCCCCACTGCGCCGAAGAAGATGGGGAAGAACGGGAACGTGAAAGAGAAACCAAGGGTAGTTATGACCTGCGCGAACCAGAGAACGATGAGGTTGCGCTTCCAAGGGAACAATGAAGGGTTCGGGGTCATTTAAGTCCTGAGATTGATTCGCTCATGAGTCTAACAGTCACGCCACACCGCACCGTGATAACCCATGGCAGATCAAGCACTGTACAGAGGCAACTCTCGGTTGACCGTGCTGGTAGCTACCCCTAAACTCAAACCTCCAGTTCCTTACCCTCTTCACTCTTTACGGACGCTCCCTTTATGACCAACCAAGACGCCCCCCAGCAACTAGCCAAGGCCTACGAGGCGGCAGGTGTTGAGGAGCGTCTCTATAAATGGTGGGAATCGTCCGGCTTCTTCAAAGCCAACCCCAATCCCGACAAAAAGCCGTTCACTATCATCATGCCCCCGCCCAATGTCACAGGCGAGTTGCACTTAGGTCACGCCCTCTTCGCTGCCGTCGAAGACGTACTCACTCGCTACCACAGGATGCAGGGCTTTGAAGCACTCTGGCTCCCCGGCAAGGATCATGCTGGCATTGCGACTCAAATGGTCGTCGAACGCGCCATTGCCGAAGAGGGCCTTGACAGGCATCAACTCGGTCGCGAGAAATTCCTCGAACGTGTGTGGGCATGGGTTGATCAGTACGGCGGCATCATCGACAACCAACTTCGACGCCTCGGCGTATCCTGCGACTGGTCTAGGCTCACGTTCACGCTTGATCCAGGCCCCAGCAAAGCAGTGCGAGCTACATTCAAGAACCTCTACGACAAGGAGCTGATCTACCGTGGCGAGCGGATGATCAATTGGTGTGTCACCTGCCGTACCGCGCTCTCTGATCTAGAGGTAGATCACGCTGACGAAGATGGTGCTTTCTATCATATCCATTACCCCCTGGCATCCGACTCCAACGAGTCTGGTGATAATTACATCGTTGTCGCGACCACGCGGCCTGAAACGCTACTCGGGGACACTGCTGTCGCGGTTAACCCCGACGACGACCGGTTCGCTTCATTTCATGGCAAAAACGTATTGGTGCCGATCATTGGCCGCTCGATTCCTGTGATTCAAGACGAAGCGGTAGCCATCGACGTCGGCACGGGCGCGCTCAAAATCACTCCAGGCCATGACCCCAACGATTTCGACATTGGCGAACGTCACGGCTTGCCCATCATCAACATCCTCAACGCCGACGGCACACTCAACAGCGGAGCTGGTCCTTACGAGGGCTACGACCGATTGGAAGCCCGCAAGGCCATCGTCGAGCAACTCGAACGCGAGGGCCTCCTTGAGAAAATTGAGAACCACGTCCACTCCGTCGGTCACTGCCAACGGAGTGGAGATATCGTCGAGCCGATTGTCAGCAAGCAATGGTTTGTAAAAGTTGCTCCGCTAGCGGAGCGCGCACTCGACGCAGTGAAGACAGGGAAGGTAAAGATCATCCCGGAGAGATTCGAGAACGAGTATTCCCACTGGATGGAAAATATCCATGACTGGTGCATATCACGCCAGCTTTGGTGGGGACACCGCATCCCCGTCTGGTATTGCGACGAATGCAATCATCAAACTGTTGCCCTTGAAGACCCCACAGCCTGTGAAAGCTGCAGCTCGACCAACATAGCTCAAGACGAAGACGTTCTTGACACTTGGTTCTCGTCCGGCCTGTGGCCTCACTCTACCCTGGGCTGGCCAGACCAAACCGAGGACTTGAAGTACTTCTACCCTACGGCTGTTATGGAAACGGGGTATGACATTCTGTTTTTCTGGGTCGCCCGCATGATCATGCTCGGCCTCGAAAACATGGACGACGTTCCCTTCTCCACAATTTATCTCCATGGTCTCATCCGCGACGAGCATGGCGTCAAGATGAGCAAGACCAAAGGCAACGTCATTGACCCGCTCAAGGCCATTGGCGAGTACGGCACGGATGCACTGCGGTTCGCTCTCACCACGGGCAACACACCGGGTAGCGACAGTCGGCTCAGTGTCGGCAAGCTGCAGGCCGCACGCAATTTCTCCAACAAGCTTTGGAATGTCTCTCGCTTCGTCCTCAGCCAGCTAGAAACCGACTCCGACCTCACCGGATGGAACGGCGCACCTCCTCGTGAGCATGTCGAGGATCAGTGGATCCTCAGTCAAGCGCAGATCACCGCCATGAAAGTCAACGAACTCATCAAGGATTGGCAACTTGGCGAGGCCGAGCGGGTTCTCCATGATTTCATCTGGAACGATTTCGCGGATTGGTACATCGAGCTCGCCAAGGTTCGTATTCGCTCCGGCGACAACGCTCCCCGTAAGGTACTCAGCCACGTGTTGGAGCGGTCACTCCGCCTGCTCCACCCGTTCATGCCGTTCATCACCGAAGAACTTTGGCAGCACCTCACGAAAGCTCTTCCGCGTGAAGGAACCCAGTCCGTCAGCATCATGCTCGCCCCTTACCCTGACCCTGCAGCCCGCATGAGCGCCGAAGACCTCAGCGCTCGTCTCGCAGAGCAAGAGCCCGCAGGGGAAAGCGTTGAGCTCATGATCGGCATTGTGCGCTCCATCAGGAACATACGCGCCGAGTTCAAACTTGAACTCGCTCGCTCTCTCGATGTCTCTATCGAGCTAGCAGACAGCGCCCCCTCGATCGATACTGAAGCCGACGCGATCAAGCAATTGGCGCGCGTTGGCACCCTCACCTTTGGTCCTAGCCCTGCGGGTGGCCAAACCGTAAAGCTCGTGGTCGGTGCTGCAACCGTCACCATTGCCATCGGGGACGCCGTTGACCTTGTAGCAGAGCGCAAGCGGCTGGAGGCTGAGGTACAAGAAATCGAAAAGTACGCCAAAGGCCTATCCGGTAGGCTTTCCAATGAGCAATTCACCAGCAAAGCGCCCCTTGAGGTCGTCGAGGCTGAACGCGAGCGCCTCCAAGAAGCGCATGCGCGGGCAGGTCGCATCCGTGAACTCCTACTTGATCTTAATTAACAATTGGCTCATGAGTCACGGGGATCTGATCGTCACCACAATGGCTAGGACAGCGCATCACCTCAGGAATTCCTAAGCACAATTTACTCCGCCCGGAGTTAATAGTCATCGTTGGTGGACTCACAGCCACGGCGCACGCAGCGATGATGATCACCATCCCCGCACTCCCTACTTTCATGAGGGAGCTGGGAGCATTCTGGGTGATTGGAGCAAGCCTGTCTCTGGGCATTGCCCTTGCATCCGCTAGCTTGGGCCGATTCGCGACCAATATCCCGGCAGGGATCATGTCTGAACGAATCGGTCGCAAGCCCATAATGATTGCCGGGGCACTGATTGTGACGGTATTTGGTACGTTGAGTGGTATCGCGCCGAATGCGCCAACGTTCTGGGTTTTCCGTCTTCTTATGGGAGTGGGCAGTGCGATGGTCATCACCATCGCGAATGTCGTTGCCACTGACCTAAGCAGAGTTGAAAACCGAGGCAGGGTTCTTGGTCTGCTTCACGGCATGCAACTCATTGTTGGAATTTCCACCCCGGCCCTCGGTGGATTCCTCGCTGAGTACGTTGCTATCCGCGCTCCATTTTACCTCTCTGGAGCGGGGACGGCTGTCTTCGCGATTTGGGCGTTGCTCCGCTTGCCCGAAACGCGCCCTCACATTCAACGGATATCACATGCCACCGGTTCCATTGCCCGACGGCCCAAAGGCGCAGTCTCTTTGCTCAAAGACCCCAGCTTTTTCTGGGTTTGTATGCTTGGTTTCGCAACTTTCTACCTGAGGAACGGAGCAACCACCGGCCTGATGCCCCTGTACATGGATGATGTGCTGGGCATGGGGCCAGGCCACCTCGGAATCCTCTTCACCGTTGCCTCAGTCATCCACGGCGTCATCATTTACCCCTCTGGATGGATCTCCGATATATGGGGTCGCAAGCCCCTAATAGTCCCCACCGGCATCTTGGTGGGGATCGGGGTCGCCATAGTTCCGTTCATGACTGAGCCCGTGTCCTTCGTCATCACGTTCATTCTTCTCCATGCCGCAATCGGCTGGGGAGGGCAAGCCCCTACTGCTTATCTCGGTGATATCGCGCCTGAAGGCATGCGTGGCGCCTCTTTTGGTATGTACCGTACATTCGGGGATCTTGCAGGGATAATTGGTCCGCTGATTGCCTTAGGGATTGCTGATTATGTTTCATACACTGCGGCCTTTGGATCAGGCGCGCTGGTCTGGACCATCACCGTTTTGATGTTCTGGAAGGTAGCCAAAGAATCGGCGGGGAAAAAGAGGATGCACCCGCGGACCATGCACGCAGACGTAAGTCCTCCATCAAGCCGCTAGGGCATTCAGCGCTCCAGCAATTATTGCGCGGTAGAATCGTTGGTCAAGCCAATGAGCGTGGTCTTTATGCAGAGTTTTAATAGGTATCTAACTCCTGAGTACCGAGTTTTCTATGTCGAGGAGGGCGATCGGTGTGGACTGGAACCATATCCCTGTCGCCTCAACTCTGAGTTGGGATAATGCGCATTGCCGCTGACTGGTTGAGTCTTTCATTTAGCCAGCAGTTTTCAGTAACACGTCTCCTCTAATGAGTGTCAGTTTCGCAGAATTGGATATCGGAGGCATCATCAGATTTCTCCTAGCTAGACACTCCTCAGCAGTTCGAAACCACTACTCCATTGCGGAATTTGAGCGAAATCAGAAACTCCCCGCGCCTCCTCTAACATCGTTAAGCCTTTTTTCGTATCGGATGCTATCCGCGATGAATCTTGATGCTTTAGCCGGTGCTTAAATAATGAATATATGAATTCCTTCCACTCCGTCAGTAGGAATTTCACGCTAGGCCTTTCGGCTCGTTCTTGACGGAATTTCCGAATCAGTGTTTTCAGGTTGGCCCCGTAAAGCCGTTCGTACACCAAGTCCTGGACCCCAAAGAGATGGTGCAGCCCGCGGACGCCACGTTCCTTACGGATTTCACGTTCGATCGCTGTCCAGAGGGCTTCCTCGACGATTACCCCATAGAAGAAATTCAAATGCGCGCGATATTTTTCGAACCCTAGTGCTTCACGAAACAAGCGGGGTGGCAGGTCATCAGGGAGGCGACCTGTCGTTAGCAAGCGTTCTATCGGTGCTTTATGTAACAACTCAGGCGAGATTTGATCAACGCCTCGAAGTAAGCGCTCCGCAAGAACCAGCCAGTCAAAAGCCTCGCCTCCAATCAAGTACGTAATCTCAACCCCCTCTACCAGCTCGCGCCGCCCCGTCCATCGTCCTATCGCATGCACGAGCGCGGTAGCCCATGGTGTGCCAGCATCGATATCGGTGACCAAGTGCGTCAGCGCCGAAGGGGCATAACTGCCCTGTGAATCTTGCAGGAAAGGGGTATCACTAACTCCGCCTACATTCGAGTCCTCTGCTTTTCCCTCCATGAAGGAGTGGCCATTCAGGCCGTCTTCCGCCAGCACTGCTAAGTCTCCAGGCCGTGGCAGCGCTTGTATTTTTTTCCGCTGCCGCAGTAGCAGGCATTGTTACGCCCGGGCTTCTTGACTGTGGGCACTTGTCCCTTCGTCTGCGGGCCAACCTTCGACATCACAGTCGTCGTCGTCGTCGTGTCAATCGTTCCTGGTTTTTTGGCGTCCGCCGTCGCAGATCCCTTAGCCGCCTTCCCTTGCGCTGCCGGCTGCTGATTCTGCTGAGCCGGAGCCACGTGGAAAATAGAGTGAGCGATATCGTGCCGGATCCTGCCGAGCAGCTCTTCGAACGCTTCGTGACCTTCCTTCTTGTACATGACCAGAGGGTCTCGTTGCCCGTAGGCATGTAACCCTATCCCTTGGCGAAGATTCTGCATCATCGTCAGATGCTGAAGCCAAAGCCGGTCCACGATTTGCAGCATGACCGCACGTTCAACCTTACGCATGATCTCTGCAGTGAATCGCTCCTCGGAGTCTTCATAGAGAGCCTCGGCCGCATCTAATATCGCGTCCTCGGTCTTCTCACGTCCGTTTTCTGCGACGAAATTCTCGTCAAGGCTGTCGGGCAGCGGATAAATCGCCTGAATTTCAGCCAACATTTTCTCAATTGGCCAATCTGCAGGGTCGCCTCGAAGTGCAGCGCGGACAGTGCGTGTGATTTCAGTGCCGATCATTTCCTGGATGTTCAGCTTGAGATCCTCACCCTCCAGTACCTTCCTGCGTTGCTCATACACGATTTCGCGCTGGCGATTGACAACATCATCGTAATCAACCAGGTGTTTACGGATGTCGAAAAAGTATGACTCCACCTTCCCCTGAGTCATCTCCAGCGTCTTGGTCAGCATGCCACTCTCGATCGGCATATCTTCGGGAAGGGCCTTGCCTACCAGCTTGCCGGCGAACGTGCTACCAAAGCGAGTCATTAAATCATCTTCGAGCGAGCCGTAGAACCGAGTCTCACCTGGATCTCCTTGGCGGCCTGACCGCCCACGAAGCTGATTGTCGATCCGGCGAGACTCGTGGCGTTCTGTGCCGATCACGTAAAGCCCTCCCATAGCCACAACCGCGTCATGATCCGCTTGCCACTGTTCCAGGGAAATCGCAAGCTTCGGATCGCCACCAAGCACGATATCTGTACCACGGCCGGCCATGTTGGTGGAAACGGTCACGGCTTTGGGCCTACCCGCGTTTGCGACGATCTCAGCCTCGCGCTCGTGGTTTTTCGCATTCAACACTTCATGCTTGATACCCCGACGACGCAGCATTTCGCTAAGTACCTCAGAATGCTCGATGGACCCAGAGCCGATGAGGAGTGGTCGTGCGCTTGAGTGCAGTTCTTCCACCTGCGTCACCACGGCATCAAGCTTGGCGGATTTCGTTTTGTAGACTAAGTCAGGAAAATCATTGCGCACCATTGCTCGGTGGGTGGGGATTGCAATCACGTCAAGGCCATAAACCTTGAAAAACTCCTCGGCCTCTGTCATCGCTGTACCGGTCATACCTGATAATTTCTTATACATGCGGAAGTAGTTTTGCAGCGTTACCGTCGCATAAGTAACCGTCTCACGTTGAATTTTGACGCCTTCCTTGGCTTCGATGGCCTGGTGCAAGCCCTCTCCGAACCGCCGACCCGTCATCTTCCGCCCGGTGAACTCGTCGACGATGATTACTTCACCGCTCTCGACCACATAATCCTTGTCTCGTAGGTAGACCGCGTAGGCGCGCAACCCATTCTCGACGTAATGGGTTACCACTGAGTTCTCAGGCGAGTACAGGTTTGGGACGTTGAGCAATCGTTCAAGCTTCGTGATGCCCTCGTCCGTGAGCATCGCCTGGCGTTCCTTCTCCTCGATATAGAAATCCTCGTCGCGGACTAGGCGAGGTATTACTTGGGAGATTGTCTGGTACAGGTTCGCGGGCTCATCAGCCTGACCACTGATGATCAACGGTGTTCGCGCTTCGTCGATTAGGATGTTGTCCACCTCGTCAACAATCGCGTAGGCAAGCCCTGCCTGCACTTGCAGGGAGCTATCTGTCGCCATATTGTCCCGTAGATAGTCGAAACCGAATTCGTTGTTCGTGCCATAAGTAATATCGGCGATGTATGCATCTTTGCGAGAGGACGGTCGCATTCCGTCTGATCTCGTCAGATCGCCGTCGTTGCCGGGGTCGTAGATCAGTGATGCCTCGTGCTGTAGGCAGCCGATAGTCATGCCTAGGGTGTGGTAAACCGCCCCCATCCAAGCAGCGTCACGTCGAGCGAGGTAATCATTGACCGTAACAACGTGGACTCCACCGCCATCGATGGCATTCAGGTACGTAGCAAGCGTCGCAACGAGAGTCTTGCCCTCGCCTGTCCTCATTTCGGCAACCTTGCCATCGTGAAGAACCGCACCGCCGATAAGTTGAACATCGAAGTGCCGCATACCCAAGGACCGCACGGCTGCCTCGCGAACTACCGCAAATGCCTCAGGAAGCAAGTCATCAAGAGTTTCACTCGCATTCAATCGGCTCCGAAATTCGTCGGTCTTGGCTCGTAATTGGTCGTTAGACAAGGACTGAAACTCGGGTTCGAGTTCATTAACCTCATCCACCACCCACTGGTAGTGTTTGATCTGCTTATCGTTGGAGTCCTTGAAGACACCGAGGAGCTTGCTGATCATGAAAATCTCCCGTTTGGCCGCACTTGCAGCGCCCCCACCATCCTAGCAGGCGTACCTCGACCCTCTGGCGCCATTGGTGTGCGGTTCACAGCAGTCCTATGATGAGGCTTCAATTCGGTGAATGCCATGACCGTGAGAGAAATTCACGAGTGGGTCTGTGGTCCAGACAGTGGTAGCGCGCGCCTTCCTTGAGCACCTCTCGGACACCGACACAGGGTTCACAAAGCATTGTCCAAGGTCATCAGCGCTATCGAGAGCTAGCGATCGGCCCCGTCTTCGGCATTGTTTTGATGCTCTGGCATCGGTGCTTACCTGGATCGCTCTCTCTTATCTATGGTCACCGCTAGCAAGCAACGCTCGTGTCGTTTCATTAAAAACGACAGATCTGGCATTTTCCATGACCGTGTCACATAGAAGGACTACTGAAGAAAATTTAGGCCATACCCACCGGCAAGCCAGGGATATTCACACGCATACGATAGAGCCCTGTTCGTGCCGTCATGTACAGGCCTTTCCAATCAGAGTCGCCCCAGGCGCAATTCGCAGGGATCTCAGGAGTTCGGATCCGACCCAGGAGCGTCCCTTTCGGTGAGAAAACCCACAATCCCGACGGCCCCGTGGAATAGACATTGCCTTCAACATCTATTTTCATGCCGTCAGGGTTGCCCTGTTCGAGGTTCTCTATTGCCAGCTCCGCAAATACCCGCCCTGCACCCACCGTACCGTTCGTGCTCACCGGGTAGGCGTTGATCAATCGAGGTGCCGAGTCGATAACATACAGCGTCTTTTGATCAGGCGAGAACGCAAGGCCGTTCGGCCGTTCCAGGTCGTTAATTACCACCGTCAGCTCTGTCCCATCTGGTTTCACCTTGAACACACCGTTGAACGGCACCTGCTTGTCACGAGTCTGGCTCGTAAGTCCGTACGGAGGGTCAGTGAAAAAAATCGTGCCGTCGTTGCGCACCACCACGTCGTTCGGGCTGTTCAGGCGCCGAGTCTCGAAGCGCGAGGCCAACACCGTCACTGTGCCATCCAATTCCGTACGTGTTACTCGCCTTGTGCCATGCTCACACGTGATCAACCGCCCTTGCGAGTCCAGCGTCTGACCGTTCGAATTGCCACTGGGGTACCTAAAGGTCGTAACCGCCGGTCCTTCTTCCAAGATCTCATAGCGAACGATTCGGTTCGAAGGAATGTCAGAAAACAGCAGGTGGTTCCTTCGCCAAACTGGCCCTTCCGTGAAAGCAAATCCGGTCGCCATGAGCTCAACCTGAGGGTTTCTTCCAATCAAGCGCACGAAATCAGGATGGATGGGCTCAACACTGGTCATTGGATCAACCTCCATGGCCCGAGAGATTAGAGTTGCGTGTAGCCGTTCGTTTGCTCACGCACGTTTTCACGCATCGCTCAAGACGTCAAGTTAACGCTGATTCACATACCTCGCGGCTCTGCATGTCAACTAACATGAGTCAATGTTCCAACGTAGCCCTATCGGTAAAATCGTGTCCCTAAGCTCGCTCATCAATGAGTGGCATTTATCATCAACGAGCCGTGAGCCGACGATCATTGGCGTTGATGGCCCGGCAGGCGCAGGCAAGAGTTCACTCTGCGTCGCGCTAGTGAGCATAGATCCGAGTATCACCATTGTCCCCATGGATGACTTTTTCCTGCCTCCCGGCCTCCGCCGAGCACCGGCCAGTGAAGTTGGTCGCCAGATTGACTGGCGCCGTGTATTGGATCAAGTCGTCATCCCGCTGACCCGTCAAGGTGCCGGTCACTACCAGCGGTTTGACTGGCAAAGTTACACCTTGAAGGAATGGCATGACGTTCCGGCAGGCGGCATAGTGCTTCTCGATGGCGTCTACTCGACTCGCGAGGAGCTGGCCCCATTCCTCGCACAGCGCATGTGGATTCACGTGCCTGGTGACTTCGGACTCGAACGTGGCATCGAACGCGACGGTGAGGTGAGTCGAGCCTGGTGGATGGCAGATTGGGTGGAGGACGAGGATCGTTACATCCTCGCGCATCGCCCTGAAGATCTCGCAGACATCGTGATTAACGGAGCCAATGGTCAAGAACACTACCTGCGTGGTCAATACGACCGCCTACGTTGACCTCAAAGCATGGGGCGGGAGCGACTGCTAAAATCGCGAGGCCAGCATCTTGCTCACAGCACTCATCATTGGAGGCCTCCCTCATGCGCATCGATGTCCACGCCCATTTCCTTCCTGAATCCCTCGAAGACCAAATACGCAATCGCGGTGGTGCCGCTGGGCCCGCTGCCAACATGCGCGACTCGCTATCCAATCTCGACATCAGACTCACGGACATGACCGAGCGTGGTATAGACATTGAGCTCATCTCACCAGCGCCGTGGACTATCAATTCTGATTCAGCCAACGTCACCCTGGTAAACAACGAGATCGCTAGGGCGATCGCGCCTCATTCCGACCGCCTTATAGGCCTAGCGGGCGTCTCGATGCAAGAGCCTGAGCAAGCTGCTCGTGAACTTGAACGGTGCGTCAAAGATCTCGGCTTTCGTGGCTGCGAAATCCTCACTAACGTCCACAGTGAAAATCTCCATGAGGCCAAGTTCGCCCCCTTCTACAAGAAGCTCGCGGAACTAGACGTGCCAGCCTTCGTCCATCCTGCCAATGTCCTTGGAGCTGATCGGCTCAGGCCATTTTTTCTCAATAATCTCATCGGCAATCCCACCGACACTGCGGTGGCTGCCGCCAGCCTGATCTTCGGCGGCGTGCTCGCCGAGCTACCCACATTGAAGTTTGTCCTAGCCCATGGCGGTGGCACCTGCCCACTCCTCCGGGGGCGCTGGGAACATGCCTGGGAGTTGCATCTCGTCGAAGACGCCAGGATCACTCGTCCACCGTCCGAGTACTTCCGAAAGCTCTACTTCGACACTCTCACTCATAGCACGCAAGCACTCAATTCGCTCGTCGAGCAGGTCGGCGCCGACCGTGTCATGCTAGGCAGCGACTATCCCTTCGGTATGGGTGACTTCACGCCTCCAGCTTCGGTCGCTGCCCTACCCCACGCATCGGACGCCGACAAAGACCTGATGTACGCCGGCAACGCCATTCGCCTTTTCGGGTTGAACCTGTAGGCCCGGGGTATACCCAATATGGTGCTAGCAAATAGTCTCCTCGAGAACAAGATTGCGCTCGTAACAGGCGGCGGATCCGGTATTGGCCAAGCCATTGCAGAGCGCCTATCCGCTGCTGGCGCTCACGTGGCAGTCAGCACTCGCTCCGGCGCTGGCCAAACCGTCGCAGACGCGATAGGTGGTTCGTTCTATCAAGCCGACTTGGCGAGCATGGATGCAACTCGTGCCTTAGGCCAGCGTGTACTGGAGGATCTCGGCCGAGTCGACATCCTTGTCAACAACGCGGGCTACAATCACATCGCCTCCGTCGAGGAATTTCCCGAAGAAATATTCGCCGAGATGCTCCAGGTAATGACTGT